>Ga0210021_1000013_pt1 | contig 247034 bp, 238 predicted proteins | sample CryGeymeta201517_FD_183981 | JGI IMG/M metagenome (GOLD analysis project Ga0210021, IMG submission 183981) | Groundwater microbial communities from Crystal Geyser aquifers in Utah, USA - Crystal Geyser metaG 2015-17 (SPAdes) (version 2) | ecosystem: Environmental > Aquatic > Deep subsurface >... | reverse complement strand
AGCCCGTGCAGCATGACCGGCATCTTTACAAAGAGCGGCATAAAATTGAGTGTTTGTTTGGGTTTTTAAAGCATTACCGTAGGCTTTTCGCCGGATTTGACAAGAGCGTTGTTAAATTTAAAGGATTCTTGCATTTTGTTGCCTCACTCCGGTGGTTAAAGTGAAATCTCAACACAGCCTAATAAAATTGCTTTAGAAGGGGAAATTTCTCACACGAAAAAGAGGAAGCAAAGGAAAAGGCCACCCCAATAAATGAGGTGACCTTTATCTGGTGTTTTATCTAATTCTTAACGTTCCTACTATTTTTTCAGATGTGTAACGAGCATCATGATACCTGAGATACCGACGATCACGTTAAAGATCTTTAGAAGAATTGGAACGGATCCAAGAATTTTTCCAACGATATCAAGGTCAAGCAAACCGACAAGACCCAAGTTGATTGTTGCTATCATCACAAATAGTAGAGATACTGTTTTAAATACATCTAGCATGTTACTTACTCCCCTGTTTATAGTGATTTTTATATTATATTAGCATATAAATACATTATTGTCAATATATTCAAAATAGTGTTGATTTTTACTATTTTTATAATTATATATAACACATGTAAAAATAATATAGGTATCAATTCATGAAAAAAATACTTTTATCGCTCTTCGTTATTGTGTTAAGCCAATCCGTCATACAAGCAAATGCTTCCGTCAATACCGGCAGCAAACTCTCAAAAACCTTTACGGCAGAGGAAGAGTATCTTGAACGCCTGCAAGGTATTAAATCAACACTCAAATCTCCCGATCACTTTTCAGAAGACTTGGCTCAGCTGGCAACTGAATTTGTAACAAAAATCGGTAAAAGCATCCCAGAACAAGATGAGCGCCACAAGCCCTTTAGTATTATTGCCGCATACGCAGAAAATGAAATTGAGGAACAAACCTTAACCCTCAACCGTTTAAACTACCTCACTTTTCAGCTTGCCGTTGCGATGAACCCAAGCATTTCCAGCCCCCATGAAATTTTTGAAGGTGTTGATCTTTTAATTCAAAATAAAATTTGGATGCTTCCGTACGATGAAGCTTTAATAACTGTTAACGCCTATATTGAAGAAAACCTAGGGGATGCAGACCCAACAACATTTGAAAGCCCTCAAAATCTGGTAATGAATATTTTTCGTCCTTGTGATCGCGGGCAATGGGTTTTTCCTTTGGTAAGCGACAATCCGATTTATGGTTTACGAACTTACGCACAAGCTTTTGCAACCGGCATTTCCATTACAGGACTCCCCCTTATTGCCGAGAACTGCGGTGTGCATGCAGGCCTTATTAAACCGGGTCAGTTTGCTTATTTCTTAGCACATGATCTTTTGCACAATCAAACCTTAGCACCTTCTATTGATCCTATGGTGAATGCAGCTCATGTAAATGCTATGGCAAAGGCGACAGACGCTGCCCTCTCACAAATTGAAAAACTTTCTCTAAACGAGCAAAAAAAGGCCTACGGCATCTTGTTCTTAATAAATCACGAGCTGGTTGACTATTCGGAAGACAACATCACGCTTTTTACCGGCGACGAATCGCCAAAAGAAGCCTTTGAGAACATGATCAAGCATTCAAAAGCTTACGTTGCCCTTAAAATGAATAAAGCCCTTGATACACGCGAGACTTATTATCCTTATTATTTTGATGTCATTGATTGTAATGAAAGCTCGCCCTCTATTGGAGAGAGAGATTTCACCCTTCACCATGAAGATGGAACGGAAGAGCGCTATTTAGACAAATTACATAAGGATTATGCAGAACTTACAGGAGAACCTATTGACGAAAAATTTTACATAAATGTAAAGAATAAGTTTTTACTCCGCGTCACCGATACAACAGAGGAAAGCACATCAAAATTGGCCTTCTACACCGGAAATATTTTTTTCTCATGGCCCGTACAACGTGCATTTATCTACTCTCAAGTGAAAATTTTGAAATTCGTCGGGATAGATGACGGGGAAAATACTTATGGTTCGACTCTCGAGACCTTCACACCCTCTGTTGCCCATGATACTATTTTAGAGTTATTGAATAATGTCAACCTGCTAGAAGATTAAATCCCCTAAACTTTTACACATACTCAACCTAAAAAACCCGGCGCTTTTAAGAACGGGTTTTTTTATGTTTTCTTGACTTTAAGCAAAAAAAATTAAACAATTGAAAGCGTTAAACACATCCGAGTTTTTTGATGACAGGTCTCGTAAAAAAATTAGCCGAATTTAAATTTATCCTTCTTATCTTTTTAATTATGATAAGCGTCATGTCATTTGGTAACTTACTGCCCTTGGAGATTAAGCGAGGAGCCTATACGTTTAGTTCCCTCATTCGAGCGGGACTCATGTTTCTACTGCCGCTTTTGGTTCTTCCTTTTGTGGTCAGCAGCATTGCGCTATTACGTTCCAACGGTTTAATCTTAATTGTTTCCCTTGTCTTTTTAATCACGGCTTCTAATTTTCTCTCCATTATGATCGGCGGCCAAGTTGCCTCTGCCGTTGTGCCTTTGATGAACTTCGGTATGACTTTTAATGCCGGAGACGCGCAAGAATTGCTCGGATGGTTCGATATAACCCTTGAGCCGCTTTTAAGTGTTGAGGTCATTCTTTTACTTGGATTCTTCTTAGGTTTTTTATTAAGCCTTCTCCCCTCGGATCATCGCTTGGGTAATCGTACCTTAAGCTTTTTTGAAAGTTACAAAAAAATTTCAACGCTCTTTTTTCAGAAAATATTCATTCCCCTTTTGCCTTTTTATATTTTTGGCATGCTCTTAAAACTGGACGCAGAAAATGACTTTGCAACAGTTTTTAAAGATTTCGGCAACCTCATTCTTGTCATCGTAGCTGTTCAATTCAGCTATATTTTCTTTATATTCTGGGTCGGAAATAAGTACTCCCTTAGAAAAGTAATCCGATGCTATAAGAATGTCATACCTGCGGGACTCTTGGGCTTTTCAACCATGTCCAGCCTTGTCACAATGCCCGTTACCCTTGAGGCTGCCGAGAAAAATCTTGGCGATAAAGCTATTGCCCAAGTGGCCATTACCTCTACCGTAAATTGCCATGATATTGGCGAATGCATTTCCCTTTCGGTTATTGCGTCAGCCGTTTATCTCATGGCCAACGGTATGATTATGCCTGACTTTTGGGCCTTTACTCAATTCGCCTTCATTCTGGCCTTAGCCCAATTTACAGGCGTTTCTGTCCCCGGGGGCAGCGTTGTCATTATCATCCCTCTCCTCACCAAATATCTTGGTTTTTCTCCTGAAATGATAGGCCTTGTAACCACCATGGCCATCTTTATGGATCCGATCGGAACTGCTAATAACGTAGTCGGTAACAGCGCTTTTGCCCTCATTATCCAGCGCTATTTCAATCTCATAAAAGGAAAGTTAGGGAATGGAAAAAGGCCCCAAGCAGCAAAAATCTGACGGTTTTATAATCAATTATAGCAATAGAGATCAACGAGATGCGCTAATATCAGTCGGGTCTCTACATCAGGTTTTCCATCGATTAAAGACGGTCTGAAATGCATTTGAAAGGCTTGGACAACGGCTTGTGTCCCCTCATCAAGTTCGCCCGTTAAAGGGCATCCATAACCGTAATCCCTTAAACGTAACTGCGTCCAAAGAATTTCTTTTCCTGCTTGCGGCAATGTCACAAAACATAAATCTCGCTCTAAATCTTCTACCCAAGCCCCAATGCCAAACTCCTTATAGAGGCGCTCCCAAGGAAATAAAGGCCCGGGGTCAACCTTGCGGCCGGGGGCTATATCGCTATGCCCGATAAACAAAGAAGGTTGAATATCCCAACGCTCTTTAAAATCAACGAGTAATTCGGCAATGCTCCGGAACTGTTCTTCCGGAAAGGGAAACCACTTAAGGGGTGATCCCGAAAGCATCACACAAGAAGAGCGATCTACTTCCTCCGGCACATGCACATCATCATAGCCCCAATTCACAATCTCAACCCCGAGGGATAAAGAATTAATATCAGACAGCCCCCTCCAAACACCCCTGCCCCCGTGCCAAGCCCTCATACCGTCACGGACAATTTGAACAATGCCTCCGTCTCCCTTAATTAAATAATGAGCACTTACGCCGGAGTCTCGGCTTTTTGCCAACCATTCTAAAGATGATTTATCACTGCCGGCGGTGTAATGAAGCACGACAAGTTGCGGTTTACGCGCGGTATAGTTCTCTGTTGAAAAGTGTTCTATATCCTCAAGATTTGTTGTAAATTGACTTTTTTCCGAACTCATGGCATCACCTGTTATAAAACCTAAGAAAAGAATGCACCGTATAGGATATATTTCCAAGACACAACCTAACATTCTTTTACAAAAATATTACGATCTGAAATTTAAGTCCGTAAAAAATATTTTACAAATAGATTATATAAATATAAGATCAATATATAAAATTATTTTCAAAAAACAGGACTATGAAAAAATATCTATTAATATTAACACTTATACCCATCCTAGTAACAACCCAAATCAAAGCTTCTATTTCAAAGGAAGCCGAAGAGATTCTACAAACCTATTTTTCCCACGATAAAACTTTTAAAAGACAGGCCCGCAAGGCTTTAAGAAAAGACATAAAGGATTCGGAAGATCAAAAAAAGCTTATGAACGCGGTTGTTCTCTATCGACCCGGTATTCATAGCGCCGACAATTTATCGCGACTCTTGAATCTTTTAGCAGCACATATGCTATCCGATACTTTTGATGACTTAACCTCAAACGTTAATATAATCATAGACGCTTATAGTGATGATCACGGTAGGCTAAAAGGAAAAACGCTCTTGCACACCATAAACGCTTTGTCCGTCCTCAGCCAAAGGAATTTATTAATTACTGCCACAAAAGCCCTTAAGGCTTTTGCCGACTTTCCGGATTTCAAAACACATTTAAATTTCTCAAGAGTCTATTTAACAGACTGTTTTTTAAGACCCCTCGTAGAACAACCGACTTGGAGCGCCGAATCAACGAAAAATATTATCAAAAGACTCAATTTAGATAAAGAAGAAATGGGGCACATTAGTGTAATGACGATCGATATTTTATACGAAAAAGCAAAAAAATATATAGAAAACACGTGATACTAGAATGCCCTCTATTTATGAAACGTCTTTAAATGATCTTGAAAAAATGCAACCCCTATTTAACGGATATGAAGAATCTGTCTTTTTTTCCATTCCCTCTCTTAAATCAACGCCCCTAGACCTAAGATCTCTCAGTAAGTTCGAGAACAGAAACTCCCTTATTCCCCACATCAGATGCGGTGATTATTCAAAAAAACAAACTATTGAAACGGCTCATCTTGCAAAAGAAATGAGGTTTAAAAAAGTCTTTCTCATTTCAGGAGATCCCCCCTATGCTCATCAAAAAGGCCTCACTTCCTGCCAAGCTATTCCCTATTATCACCGCCTTGGCCTTGAAGTCGGTTCCTCCCTTGATATTTATGCCCCTTGCTTGAAAACAGAGATTAAAAAGGCAGAAGAAAAGATAAAAGCCGGCAGCCGATATCTGGTCACTCAGGTTGTCTTGATGAGCGATGAAACAGAAAAAAGACTACTGGAAATTCATTACGCTCTGCACCACACAAAGATAAAAATATATCCTTGTCTTTCTCTGTTAAAGGACTTCCGAAAAGACAGCTTACTTTTAAAAAAAATCTGCCCTTTTGTGCCGCAAGAAATTTTATCAAGGAAACAAGACATACAAGATAACAATAAAAAAGCCGTTGAGTTTTTTCAACGACTTTTTGACTCTGACACAATGTATCTTTTTCAGTTTAGGAAGCCGTAAGCCTCCCCCTTTAAAAGCTACTCCGGGAAATAAGCTTTATTTATTTCCACAGGATTTTTTTGTCGCAAATAAGAAACATAAAGCTCAACAACATCGCTTCCGGCTTGTTGTTGGAGTAAATCTTCAAACTTCTTAACTTCTTCCGTACGTTTCGACGCATCCCCATTTTTTACATCTGTAACCTTAGCAATTAAAAACAAAGGTTGTCCTTCCTTCCCTTGGTAGGGTACTAAAGTAAGATGTCCTCTCGGCACGGAAAAAAGCTGATTAATCGCAACGGGCGGTAAATCAACAGCCGTTGGAGCAAGGGCTTGTTGACGGCTTGCCCGAACAGTGGTCAAAGCCAATTTATGTTGAGCGGCAACGGATTTAAAATTACCGCCGTCCCCCAGTTGTTTTTGAATTTTTTCAACCAGTTCCTTTGTCATAAGGGTTTGAGCTTCCCTTTTATAAGCAAACCTAATGTCCTCCATAGCCTCGCCAAAAGAAAGTTGCTCAGGATCTTTATGAGCCTCAAGATAAACAACAAAATATTGCCCCGATTCATTCAGCTCTTCCATCGGGGACAGTTCCCCCTCTACGGCATTAAAAGCAAGATCAATGATCGCTTGATCAAGATCGCTTCTTTTTTCATTTTTAGAAGTCAAAGGCACATCTTTAAATTCCTTAAACGTCGCCCCGTTATTTTTTGCAACCTCAGCCAAAGCCGTCCCCCCCTCAAATTGAGTTTGGATTTTATCTGCCATAGAGATGCTAACTTCTTGAGCCCCGTCATGACGCAGCTGTCCGCGGATTCTCTCCTTAGCTTCTTTTTCAGGAACATCTTTATATTTTCTGTCCTTTTCAAGGTCATAAATAACTTGAATATCTTCTTCTTTTACAGGGATTTTAAGGTTTGCCACATTCATAATCACAGCTTTAAAAGTACGACGTTCCGGTGCATAAAATTGGCGTCTGTTTTTTCCGTAAAAATCCCGTAATTGATCTTCCGTCGGCGCTTCTTTAAGCTCCATTTTTGTAGGATCAATGACCATTCCTTGGGCAGTCCTGATTTGCGCATTCCAAGAATATAAAGGAGCCGTCGCAACAAAAGGTAAAGAGGCATTTGCAGAAAGCGCCGCAATCACACGGGTGCGAATCATTTCAGCCTTTGTGTGCGCAACGTAATCCTTTTCCGTTGAAAACCCAAAATTATGAATAAAGCGCATAAAGGTTTCCTTAGAAAAAGTACCGTCGGGGAGCAAGAAGGCTTTTTGATTACGGAGCATTTTCACCACATACTCATCGGAAACGCTAATTTTCAAACGATCCGCCTCAATTTTAAAAAGTGCTTCGTCAATAAGACGATCCAAAAGTTGGCGGTCAATGCCGAATTTTTTCACATCTTCATTCGAGATCTCTTGTCCCGTACGCAGACGCATATTAAGACGCATCCGCTCAATAGCCAAGCCAAGGTCACGATTGGATACGGATAGCTTTCCCACTGTCGCAACCGTTGATTCCTTTGAAAGGCCGATCATCCGCAAGCCGTCTTGTCCGCCCCACATAAAGGCAAAACTAAGGGCCAAAAAACCAAAAAAGATACGGGCGATAAGACTGCCGCTTGCTCGGCGAAATAACTCAATCATTAAAATAAAACTCTTCCTAAAATTATACCCTTTAGAAATAACATTTTATAGACAAACCTCCAAAAGGTTTTTCTAGAAATTAGAGCATATTTCACGTATAGATAAAAGGAATTGCCTCCCTTAGGATCAAGATGATGACCGCCTATAAGAAAAAGCCCGACTGGATCAGAGTCAAAGCGCCTGTCAGCGCCGAGTACGAAACAACTCGCACCTTGATCAAAAGTAAAAAACTTAACACGGTTTGTGAAGAAGCCGCTTGCCCTAATATCGGTGAATGCTGGGCTAAAAAACATGTCACGATTATGATTTTGGGAAGCGTTTGTACACGTGCCTGCCGCTTTTGCAATATCAAAACAGGTCGCCCTGATTTACTGGATCCCCATGAACCGGAGCGTGCGGCCGAAGCCCTTAGCGGTCTTGGTCTCTCCCATGTCGTGATCACCTCCGTTGACCGCGATGATCTCGATGATGGCGGTGCAACCCAATTTGCCCGAACCATCAAAGCAATCCGAGACGCTACGCCGGAAACAACCATCGAAGTCCTCACACCTGATTTTCAACGCAAAGAAGGTGCTCTTGAAATCGTTGTGGAAGCGAATCCCGACGTCTTTAACCATAATGTTGAAACCGTTCCCCGACTCTACCCGACCGTGCGTCCCGGAGCTCGCTATTTTCACTCTATTAATTTGCTTTCACGGGTCAAGGAAATGGCACCCCACATGTTTACAAAATCCGGTCTTATGGTAGGTCTTGGAGAAAACAAAGCTGAAATTTATCAAGTCATGGATGATTTTAGGGCAGCCGACATTGATTTCATCACCATCGGTCAATACTTGCAACCCAGCCCCAAACATCACCCTGTAATGGATTTCATTCATCCGGATGAATTCAACGCCTATGAAACCATGGCTCGCGGCAAAGGCTTTTTAATGGTTTCAGCGTCCCCCCTCACCCGATCTTCTTACCTGGCAGGGGATGATTTTAAAAAACTTAGAGACGCACGGGAGAAAAAAATGCAAGAACAAGGCGTAATGAATCCTTACGAGAATTCTGTAATAGTAGAAAACATTCCGGAACTTGAACCCAAATTACAATTCTAAAAATGCCCCGATTTCAAGATAAGCATTCTTTACCTTTTACCCCAAAACAGCTTTACGACATAGTTTTGGACATCGAGAAATACCCTGATTTTCTTCCATGGTGCACGCGCTCTGAAATTATTGAGCGTCTGGATGAAGAGGGCAAGCTTTACGCAAGCGTATCCGCAGGCTATGCCCTTTACAGCGAAACCTACCTCTCCAAAGTTTTCTTTCAAGACGCCAAGCGGATCGAAGCAACCTATATTGAAGGGCCTTTTAAAAACCTCCATACCCTTTGGCTCTTTAACGAGCATCCCAAAGGGTGCGAGCTTCTTTTTTCAGTGGATTTTGAATTTGAAACGGGTCTTTTGAACACTGTCGCAAAACATATGTTCACACAAGTCACAGAGAAAATGGTAGAGGCTTTTATTCAAAGAGCCCATGCATTATACGCCCCCCCTTCTCACGTTATCTAAAACAGATTTTAAAGAGGTCGCCCCAGCCTTTTTTTCATAAGTCGTTTGATGATAGGAATAGCCGCGCGAGCTTTTTGGCGCCCTGTTTCATAGAGTTCTTGTTTCTTTGATTCATCAAATAAGCCGATATCTTGAAAATTCATCCCGATAACAACGTCTGCTTGTGTTACAGAGCCCTTTACTTGATGACGATAACTAATCTCAATGGCGCGTTTTAAAATGCCCAACAAATTCGTAGGCCCTTCCTTTGAAAGCCCTTCGCCTATATCAACAGCAATAATAATTTTAGGATTAAATTTCTTAGCCGTTTGCACGGGGATATTATCAACGGCTCCGCCGTCAACAAGGTATTTTCCAAAAATTTGAACAGGTTCAAAAACCCCCGGTATAGCTCCTGAAGCTTGAACGGCTGATGCTAAATCTCCTTCATGGAGCTCTATAAGTTTTCCATCACCAAGATCCGTCGCGACCACAACCAATGGAACAGATAAGTCGGCAAATGTTGCCCCCTTAAGGTTTTTTTGAAGATACGCCTTAAAGCGTTCTCCGTCCTTTACGGCAAATCTTGAGTGGGGCCAGTAATTATCTTCCATGAAGTCCTCACTTGTTGTATCAAGTAAGATTTTTTCAAGGTGCTTGGCGCTGGGATAACGGGCATATAAAGCTCCCACAATGGCACCGGAACTACAGCCCACAATCAGGTTAGGACGAATACCTTCTAGTTCAAGCTCTTCTAAAACCCCAAGGTGTGCGATTCCCTTCACACCTCCTCCCCCTAAAACAAACACAACATCATACTGTTTGTTATCAAAATTAACTGCCCTAAAAAAACGATCACTCTCCGGCGTATAAACATTTAGGGTCGAAAGGCTACAAGCACTTAGAAACAAAGCAATAAAAAGGGAAAAACACTTAGCCATCGGAACATAACAGTCTCTTAAAAATGGAATAACAATCGTCCTTAGCACTTCTTATAACGGAGCGACAGTAGAGTTTACCGACGGCGTTGTACATTCTCGTATTCTGTGCTCAAAGTCTTGAAAGTTCAAAGGCTTAAAAAGAAACCCGTCGGCGCCGGCATTCGTTGCCGTTTTAATACTATCTTGATCGCTATAAGCAGAAATAACAATCATCTTTTTTTCAGGGAAATTTTTCTTTACTTGAAGGAGAAGCTCAATACCGTTCATTTCAGGCATATTTAAATCTGTCACAACAAGGGAGATATCCGGATTTTTCTTAAGGATCTCAAGGGCACGTTCTCCATTACGCGCAAAGGAAAAGCTAAACTGCCCTGCTTTAACCTCGTGACGAAATCTTTGTTGAATTAACATATCCAAGTCAGGCTCATCATCAACCATAAGTATGTGTAGCATTTTCTAACACCGTTTACCCAAAAAACTCGTATTTTATTTTTTTTATAGACCTTATAAACAAATTATCCAACATTTTTGTTTAATTTTTAGTAAACTAAGAATTAATCGTTTAAAAGCGACAAGCCGCATACGGGAATAAAACAGAGACTTAAAACATGAAAATTAATTTTTGGGGAGTCAGAGGAAGCTATCCTTGCTGGGGAAAGCATTGCACCCAAATAGGAGGACAAACCTCCTGTGTCAGCGCAACTCTTTCTAATGCTCAGCATAACCGTATCATCTTTGATATGGGTACAGGTATAATAGACCTTGGCAAAGAACTCCTCGATCAAGGTATTAAACATATTACCGTTATCGTCTCTCACTTTCACCTTGACCACTTAATGGGTCTTGCCTTTTTTAAGCCTATCTGGGACGAAGGCACAACCATTACCTTTTATTCTCCCCACCTTAGCAAAGGATTGGATTTGGAAACCATTCTTAAAACGAAGCTTTTTTGCCCTCCGTTATTTCCAATCCCATTCAACGAAGTCCCTGCCACCTGTTATTTCAAAACCTTTCAAACAGGAGACAGTCTTAACTTATCAAAGGACATAACTCTCAAAACCCTCAATCTTAATCACCCCGGGTGTGCAACGGGTTATCGCCTTGAACATGGAAATAAAGCGTTTTGCTATATAACAGACCATGAACATAGCGCGGAGTTTAACGAAGATCAGATGCTTAGGTTTGTGCAAAAGGCTGATTTGATGGTTTTTGATACCATGTTTACACCGGAAGATTCTAAGACTTATGTAACGTGGGGACATTCTTCTTGGCAATCCGCCGTTGACGTTGCCCAAAAGGCCGCCGTAAAAAGGCTTGCTCTTTTTCATATAAACCCCGATTATGACGATGATAAACTGCTTAAAATTGAAAAAGAGGCTCAAGCTCTTTTCCCCTGTAGCTTTTTAGCAAGAGAAGGCTCGAGCATAGACATATGAAAGAAAACTAAATGGCCTCCGTATCTTTCCCCGAACAGTCTCACCTGTTTGCCCAAGAAAAAGAGAAAACGGGTATTATCATTGTGAATCTGGGCACGCCTGACGGAACAGATTTCCTGTCCGTTCGCCGCTACCTAAAAGAATTTCTCTCCGATCAACGGGTCATTGAAGTTAACCCTATTCTTTGGAAACTCATTCTAAATCTCTTTATCTTAACTTTTCGCCCCGGAAAAACGGCCAAGGCCTATAAAGCAGTCTGGCGCAAAGACACAAATGAATCTCCTTTGCGCTACTATACAAGAAAACAAGGAGAAAAATTAAAAAGCGCCTTTGCCGACTATCATAATATTGAAGTCGCTTGGGCTATGCGCTACGGACAACCGAATATTGAAAAAGCTTTCAAAGACTTAGAAAAGAAAGGCTGCACGCGCTTGGTTATTTTGTCCCTTTACCCTCAATACTCGGCCACAACAACAGCGACAGTGAACGATGAGGTTTTTCGTTGCCTTATGAAAATGAGACGTCAACCGACGCTACGTATTGCGCCTCCTTATGAATGTCATCCGAAATATATCCAAGCCCTGAAAAACAGCATCATCACTCACCTTAAAACGCTGGACTGGAAACCTGAAAAAATCCTTGTTTCCTTCCATGGCGTGCCCGTCGACTACATAGAAAAAGGAGATCCCTATAAGGTATTTTGTGAAAGAACTTTCCATACCCTACAAGATGCCATGCCTGAAAATGCCCCGCCCCTGTTCTTAACATTTCAATCTCGTTTTGGGCCGCGGGAATGGTTGCAGCCCTATACGGACAAGACCCTTGAGGCCTTTGCTCAAGAAGGCCTGAAAAAAATAGCCGTGATCGCACCCGGTTTTGCCTCCGATTGTATTGAAACCCTCGAGGAACTTAAAATTGAAGGATGCAAGATTTTTGAAAACGCCGGCGGAACCCATTTTACCCAAATTCCCTGCCTCAATGATAACAGCGATGCCATTGATCTTTTTACAGCACTCTTAAAAGAATCCCTTGGAGATTGGATTAATCCTCCCTCAAAACTCTTGCACCTCGCCGCCGCCCCTAGAGGGAATACGTGTGAACCGCAATAACGTGCCGGATTCTTTTAAAATAACTCTCCTGAAATCATAAGCGCTTAAAAGTCATATAAGTACAGGTCACACCTTGAGAAAGCGCCTTGGTTTCATAGCGCGTCGGAATCCAGTCTTCGGGACGCGTTGTCGGAAGGTTATCCCAATCAAATTGTGCCGTAAAGTCTTTACTTGCCTTCATGTGCTCTACCATCCACTCAAGATAATCGGAATGATCCGTTGCCAGACGAAATTCAGCACCGGGCTTCATCAAGTAGGCTAAACGCTCGAGGTTTTTAGGATTAACAAAACGACGCTTATGGTGGCGCATTTTCGGCCATGGATCGGGAAACAACAAGAAAACACGAGACAAACTCTCTTTCGGTAAGCTATCCAACAAAGGACGTACATCTTCCGGCCAAAGTCGCACATTCTCAATCCCCGTTTCAAGAAGCTCTCGCAGCATTAAAGCAATACCGTTCATAAAGGCCTCAGCCCCTAGAAAATTCACCTGAGGATTCGCACGAGCTTGACCGCAAAGATGCTCACCGCCTCCAAAACCGATTTCAAGCCATAATTCCTCTGCATCTTGATCAAAATCAGCATGGGGATCTTGTATCAATGTTTTATCAAACGTCACCGACGGTAAAAATTGTTCAATCAAGTCCTGACTCACTTTTCGTAAAGGGCGTCCCATACGTCGGCCGTAGAACTTCTCAGACCCTACGTCTTTATGACACGGCCTCTTATTAAGTAAAGGAGTTGATTGTTCTTTCACGTTGCAATTCACTTTCAAACTATTTTTATTTTAACTAACATAATCTTTATAAAAAATACAGGGCATTCGGAAAATTATTAACAGAAAAAATGCTTTATACGGAAAGAGGTTCAAAGTCCAAGAATCGTTTTAATCATTGACCTTTTGTCAGAAAAAACGGTATATACTAAAAGAGTATCGGAAGTCGGGCGGTCGCGTTTTTGTCTTTTGGCAAAACCGAGGAAAGTCCGGGCTCCACAGAAACAAGGATGCCGGATAACGTCCGGCGGGAGAAATCCTAGGGAAAGTGCCACAGAAAATATACCGCCTCTTTATAGGGGTAAGGGTGAAATGGTGCGGTAAGAGCGCACCGCATTGCTGGTAACAGGAATGGCAGGGTAAACCCCATCCGGAGCAAGACCAAATAGGGATAACATTACGGTGTGTTTCTGCATCGTTATCCGGGTAGGTCGCTCGAGCCCTTCGGTAACAAAGGGCCTAGATAAATGATCGCCCCTGATTTTATCAGGACAGAACCCGGCTTATAGACTTCCGATACTTTCATTTACTATTCTGTCGACCTTATACGGGAATAAGAAGAATATGCTTGACTTGGAAAAACTAAGAATCTTTTATTATGTTGCGCGAGAACTCAACATTGGCCGCGCCGCAGAAGCCTTACGACTTAATACGGCAAGTGTCAGCAAACACATCAAACTTCTTGAAGCCCACCTCAATAAAAAATTAATCAAAAGAAAACGCTATGGGGTTGCCTTAACAGAAAACGGTGAAAGCTTTTTCGCCCAAATAGCCTCCAATGTCGCAAATTTGGATAACATCTTAACGACTCATGACTTTTCTGAAAAAAAAGAAAAGAAAATCAAAATTCTCACCACCGACGGGGCGCTCAGCTCTATTATAGCCAAAGAAATTGCCGAATTTCTCAAAATGAATAATAATATTAATGTTGTTATCAACACACAAAAAAAGCCTGATATTTTACAATCACAAGAAGATTTTGGCATCTTACCCTTTCAAAGCAAAACAAAAGGCATCTCTCAAACCGTCATCTTAGAGCTCCATAGCCGCTTATACGCTCATAAAACTTATATTGAAAAATACGGCCTCCCAAAGGACTCTAAGGATCTCGATAACCATAAATTTATCGGTTATTCTTCAGAACGCCTTTACTCTTCTGTAAACTTGGATTGGTATTTAGATACGGAAAATGCCTCGGTAAAAAGAAATGCCCTTTTACAAATTAATTCTCCCCTAGGGCAATTCGAGGCCTTAAGAGCAGGACTTGGAATACTTGGCATTGTAAGGGAGTTTTCCCTTCTAAAAAATGAAGATTTTGTTGAAATTCTCCCCAATGAAGAAGGCCGAACCTTTAGGGTTTGCTTTGTTAAACGAGAAGACGAAATTCAAACAAAAACAGAAAAAGATATAGAAGCCTTTTTAAGATCTCGATTTGAAACCTACGCGCATTCTTAAAGCTTGTCTCAAGAAACACCTGCCCAATTGCATTCAGCCTACTATTTTAAAAAAAACTGCCTCTCCGGTTAACACCTAACGTAGCCTTTTTACAGACACTCGTTTTTGAAAAAACACACCCCCTAGAAATGCAAAAAAAGAAAAACATGCTTTTTTCTATTGATTTTCCATTTCTCATATGTATATTAGCAACTGTTGATTGAGGTACGTACCTTGACCATCGCTTAGAGTTTTGCATCCCCTTTATTCCTGTCTTGCGGGATGCGAAAGTAAGACACAATCGACTTGTAACCTCGAGCTTGTGTCTTACCCAACTTGGCCCGGATGACGATAATCCCGTGGGATTAGACCTATCCGGGCATTTTGTCGAAAAATTTTTCTTCTTTTAACGTTTCCCATATAAAAAGCAAGATTTCTCACGCCCTCTTTAAAAAAACACATAAAAAAACCTCACTCCTTTGGGAAATGAGGCTCTCTTACGGATGAACAACGGCTTTTTAACGTGTTAAAGGCTTATACTTAATACGTGTCGGCTGAGCGGCGTTATCCCCAAGGCGGCGCTTACGATCTGCTTCGTAGTCTGCATAGTTACCCTCAAACCACTCCACATGGCTATCCCCTTCAAAGGCAAGGATATGAGTAGCGATACGATCTAAGAACCAACGATCATGGCTTACCACAACGGCACAACCGGCAAAATCAATGAGCGCTTCTTCAAGGGCGCGCAATGTATCCACATCAAGGTCGTTAGTCGGCTCATCCAGAAGAATAACGTTGGCACCACTTTTTAAAATCTTGGCCAAATGAACGCGGTTACGCTCTCCGCCGGATAGCTGCGCCATCCGCTTTTGCTGGTCGGAGCCCTTAAAGTTAAAACGACCGCAATAGGCTCGGCTTTGCATTTTTGCTTTGCCCAATTCGATTTCATCTAGGCCGTCGGAGATTTCCTCCCAAACGGTTTTATCATCATCAAGATTATCACGCACTTGATCCACATAAGCCATCTTAACGGTTTCTCCGATGCGGATATCCCCTTGATCGGGATTATCATTATTAGTCATCATCTTTGTAAGCGTCGTTTTTCCGGCTCCGTTTGGCCCGATCACACCCACAATAGCCCCCGGAGGCATTTTAAAAGAGAGATTATCAATGAGGAATTTTTCGCCAAAGGCTTTGCTCACATTTTCAAATTCAATGACATTGCTTCCCAAACGTGGGCCCGCCGGAATCATAATTTGAGCAGTCTTCATTTTCTCATTCATATCCTGATTCAACAACTGATCATAGGATTGTATACGAGCCTTATTCTTTGCTTGTCTTGCCTTTGGTGATTGGCGAATCCACTCAAGCTCTCGTAAGATCGTTTTTTGACGATTGCCTTCTTCTTTTTCTTCTTGGGCAAGGCGCTTTTGCTTTTGCTCAAGCCAAGACGAATAATTTCCCTTAAAGGGAATGCCCTCACCGCGATCAAGTTCAAGAACCCAATCCACAACGTTATCCAAGAAATAACGATCGTGGGTGACCAGAATAACCATGCCTTTATAATTTTGAAGATATTGATCTAACCAGGAAACGGACTCGGCGTCCAAGTGGTTAGTCGGTTCATCTAACAAAAGAATATCAGGTTGTTGCATCAACAAACGACACAAAGCCACACGGCGCTTTTCTCCCCCCGAAAGCCTCTCAACAGAGGCATCGGCCGGCGGACAACGCAACGCATCCATAGCAATTTCAATGCGGCGATCTAAATCCCAACCGTCCGCAGCTTCGATTTGTTCCTGCAGCTCCCCTTGCTCTTCAATAAGCGCATTCATCTCATCGTCGCTCATTTCTTCAGCAAACTTTGCACTAATTTCTTCAAAGCGCTTTAAAAGGCAAGAGAACCCTTTAATACCGGCCTCAATATTTTCTTTTACGCTCAAAGCGGGATCAAGATTTGGCTCTTGGGGTAAATACCCCATGGTTGTGCCTTCTGCAGCCCAAGCCTCACCACCGAATTCTTTATCAATACCTGCGACAATTTTCATAAAACTTGATTTACCGGCACCGTTAACACCGATAACACCGATTTTAGCGCCCGGAATAAAAGACAAGGAAATATCACGGATGACTTGCTTGCCTCCGGGGTAATTTTTACTAACGCCTTGCATGGTGTAAATATATTGGGTCATTCTACTCCTAAATCCTTCTCAAAAATCTTCCCTAGTCATAGCGGATTTAGTGAAAAAAAACAAGGGAACAGAATTTACCCGCACCTCTTAGGCGATATTAAGCTTCTCGTTTGCGTAAGAAAAAACCGTTTAAGAAGGACTAAGCTCTCTCTATTTCATCATTGAGACGTGATGAACAACCTCGGGGATTTTTTAGAATCGGCTGCAATCTTTTGTATGATGATACTGCCGTGACCTTTAGCTTTTTTGACGGCAGCAGCCTCTGCATTAACGCCCTCAACCGTACGTGGCGAGATATTAGCAAACTTTTTTGCAAGCTCTTTCTTGATTTTTTCAGACCTAAGAGGGGTCAAGCTTCCTCCCTCTCCTGAAAGATCTTCAAAGGAGGGCGACGGCGTCATCATCGGCTGTCCTGTTTCACCATCCGACTCACTAACAATAAGAGAAGCCCGGCAAAGCCCTATAATAAAAAAACTTCCTAAAATAGTTGTAACTTTCATTTTCACCCTCTATTTTTTTAATGCAGCTTGTGCATTAAGGTATAAAAGGGAAAAATTAACAATTCTCTAAGAAAGGGGGAAAAATGCGTTAACAAAGGTTTGCTACCGAGAGCCTCTATATTTCTTCTTTCGTAAAGAACGGGGCTGCGGCGTGCGATCGCTTTGCTCCCTTTGATCACGCGGCACAATAGAACTGCCTCCTCCCCTAATTTTTTTCTCTTTATTACTTAAAAAACGATAATAAGGTTCTTCAAAACAACTTTCATATATGATCGTCTTATCCCTACATTCCGCCCTTAATTTCTTATCGGGCATAATAATAAAACACATACTGTCATGACTTCCGCACACAACTCCCTGAAGGCGAATCCAATCACCGCCTGTGAATTGAAAAAGAGGAATAAAATTCTCTTCATATTGAAAAAGCGTTTCGGTCGACGTTTCAAACTCAGAATTATAATATTCCACAACATATTGAAAGGCTTGAAGCCTATGAGAGAGTTTCTCGGAAAAGGATAATCCTTTGTTTTTACTCAAATAAAACATAAGCTTTCGGTCATTTTTAATCAATGTTCTCGCTAAGGTTCTTTTGCATTCGGAGTCCGGAAGACTTAAGGCAGATTCATCCAATTCAAATGACATCGCCCTTTTGGGCAATAATTCCCCCTTTCCGTAGGGATCAATGACCTCCTCTAACGAAGCAAAAGTTTCACAACCGCAAAATAAGATAAAAAATAAGATAAAAAAATGCATAAAAATCCTCCCTGTTTTTCTTAGAGTACGCCATAAAAAACTTTACAAAAAGCGCTCACAACCTAAAAAGAAACAGGACATTGATTTATTGAAGGGATTTTTGGCGTGAACGTTATAAAAAAACGAGAAATAAGCATTAACCGAAACCGCGAACAAGGCTCTGAACAATCAGATACCACCCGTCTACCAACACAAAGAAAATAATCTTGAAAGGTAAAGAAATCATCATAGGCGGCAACATCATCATACCCATGGACATCAGGACAGATGCCACAACCATGTCAATAATGACAAAGGGTAGAAATAAGAGAAAACCAATCTCAAAAGCGCGACGCAATTCACTGATCATAAAAGCAGGTACAAGAATTTTAAGCGGAATATCTTCGACTTTTTCAACAGCCTGCGACTTAGCAATATCGGAGAATAGTTCTATTTCTTTTTCACGGGTATTTTTACGCATAAAAGCATGAAAAGGCTCCGCTATAAGCTCAAAAGCTTGTTTCTCGTCAATTTGCTCTTCCATAAAAGGCTTAACCCCCGTTTCATAGGCTTTTTCAAAGGTGGGCGCCATAATAAAGAGGGTTAAAAAGAGAGCAAGGCTCACCAAGATTGTATTTGGCGGGGATTGTTGCATCCCAAGAGCGCTCCGTAAAAAGGAAAACACAACAATCAACCTTGTAAAAGACGTCACCATCAACAAAATTGACGGTGCTAAAGAGATCACTGTGACCAGCAAAATAAATTGGACAAGGCGGGTTGTCAAAGCGCTATTGTTTTCTCCCATATCAAAGGAGATACTTTGAGCCGCCACATCCGGCGCAAAAAGCCCCCCGAAAGCAGCACAAAAAAACAAGGCCGCCCCTAACTTTTTAAGAGGTGTTTTCGGAAACAAAAATAAAACGATATTTCTTAAAAAAAGTGCCGCATAACTATGATCTTTAAGCCGCTCTGCTACCTTTAGGTGAGTCATCATCCTTGCGCTCTTTCTTTAGTCTTATCAACAATTTTTATCGGTTTCTTATCTAACAAAAAACCACCGTCTGTCGTTAACGCTATGAGATATTGAGTGTCCTGCCAATTCACAACGGTGAGTTTTTGTTTAGGGCTCAAATGAGTCGTTTGCAAAATCTTTAAATCATTCCCCGATCCGGAAAAGACTAATTTCTTTCTTTGCAAAAATTTTAAAAACCAAAGCAACAAACCTAAAATGGCAAGAACCGATAACAAACCGAAAACCAATTTCCCCAAAGCGGCGATACTAAGCACAGACTCATCCGGTAGCATTAGTTATTGACTCCGTTACTTGCCTTAGCATAAGCCGCAGTACTCTTGGTATAACCGCGTGCTTTGTTTGTCTCGTCAACGACCTTATCTTTATACCGATTGGCCGTATCCAGCAAAGTATCAAGGGATTTTCGAAAAGCCGCAACGGCTTCTTGAACTTGAGCCCTCAATGTCGGATCCATGGTGGGAAGTTCGGGCGCCAAACTGTTCATTGCTCGCAAATGGGGAGACAAACAAGACAAATCAAAGGGCTCTTCCTCCTCAAGGGTATGGATCAAGTTCTCTTGATATTTCTCAATAATATCAACAGCTTCTTCTATTTTTTTGATTTTTTCCGAAATACCCGCGGCCATGCTAACCCCTCTTTTTTTCAAGGTCGGCAAGAAGATGAAAGCTTTGTGACGCCGCTTTGTTTTCCTCTTGAATACGTTGATAAACTTCTTCTCGATGCACTTGCATATCCGCCGGAAATTCAAAGCCGAGCTTTGCTGTTTTTCCCACGATCTCAAGCACCGTCACCCGAACTCGGTCGGCTATCACAACGCTCTCACCCTGTTTTCGTCCAATATAAAGCATGGCTCATCTATTCATTAATATAACAAACGCAATGGGTTCTCCCCACCAACTCTTACAAATATATCATAAAATTAATTTAAATTTACTATTTATTAATATTTTTTCTCAAACATGGATATAATGTAAGTGTAGCTTTTGACCTACAATATACAGGATCAAAAAGATAAATAAAAAAGGTATTGTTTTCATGGCTTTAACAAGTACACCTCAGGCACAACTTCTTTTTGAAAAAATGCGGCACACCCAAGCCAGACAAGAAAATACCTCCGACAACTTGGCTCGTTCCGGTGTTGCCGGAGAAAAAACTAAGGAAATTGAACCTTTTAGCCAAGCCCTTAAACATAATTCTGCGACAGCTTCTATTAAAACGACCAATGCTCATCACTTAAGCGGCAGCGTAAAAGACGTTGGTTTTAAAATTAAAAAATCAAAAGAACAAGCCGAACCCACCTTAACGGGTAATAGCATTAGCCCCGAGGAACAACTCTTACAACTCAACGAAGCCGCCACCGACTTTTATCGCCTCCAACAAGTTCATAAAAGTGAAATCGAACGCATTAAGACGGTTCTTAATATGGGAGGCGGAAAATAAAATGATTTCGTCCCTTAAAATGTTTTTTTTGTTTCTGTCTTTGACCTTAAGTGCGGGAAATTTTTCGAACCTTTACGCCAAAACGTCAACAAGCCGAGATACGCTTGCTCGGGCACAACGCACCTTAACCGATGCCATGAAAGCCAACAATGTCCGCTTGCGCGTTGCCTCAGAAAATATGGCCAATAATAAAACCGCTGATTATGCTCCTAAAAAAATAGAAATGAAGACCAAAAAAGATCCGAAAACAAAAGCCGTTAGTGTAGCTGTAAAAAGCATTATCCAAGATAAAAACCAAATGATGAAGGTCTATGATCCCACGCACCCGAAGGCGGACAGACAAGGTCGGGTTAATATGCCGAAACTTGACCCCCTTATGACAATGATGGATATGCATCAAGCAAAATTGGATAATGAACGCGCCATGAAAAGCTATCAAATGACAACGGATATGCGTCAGCGCACCCTACAAATGATGAACTAGAACAAACGATACATAAAAGAGATATAAAATGGCAGCAATAACACCCGGCGCAACACCCAATTTTTCCTCAGCCGTAACAGGTCTTGATAAAACCCCTCTTCTTTCCGGAGGCACATCTCAAAAAACCGCCGGCATGTCGGGAGGAAGTTTTGCAGAACTTGTAAAAGGCGTTGCTAACGAAACTCTTGAAGCATCAAAAGCCGCAGACCAAGCCTCCGTTGCAGCCGTCCACGGGAAAATTTCCGACCTTGAACTTGTTCACACCATGAAAGAAGCAGAGATAAGCTTGCAGCGTTTTAAAAGTGTCTATGAACGCACCAAAGAAAGCCTCGACAAAATTTTGAATATGAATATTTAAAAAGAGAGCTTCGTATTCTTTGGCTCCGCCACATGTGAAGAGCTTACTATAAAAGATAGGAAGAGCGTTGCCTCTTACAAAAAAACAACGCCCCTACGATCTCAAATAATTTTAAAAAATACTAAAAACTAGAGCCGACCTTCGAGAATATCCGGTACTTGTTTCAAAGCATTTTTATTCTCTCTTTGCTTTAAGGCAGCCGTTAAAGCAGCTTTTTCATATTTACTCATCGTTGCTGCATAACTCTTTGCTGCGCCAAGCTCCGCCTCATCCATTATGTTTTCCTGATTATCCAAAATAAGTAAAAGATCTTCTATACCTTCCGGTAGCGCCACAGCAAGATTATCCCCTATAAAAAAGCCCCTCTTGGGGACTTATTTTTCCTCCCTCTCCCCACGAGGTGTATGTGTTATTTCAAACAACGTCATTTTAAATTGAAAAATAATATTATGTGTTGTATTTACAAAAAGTTAACTTGTAGTATAAAGATGTTTAAATTTTTACTTATATTTATTATTTCATTATCAACTTCTTTTGCTTGCGATCCGGACATTTTGGAGAAAAGGGCGCCAAAATCCATTCAACTTGGTTCGGCACCATGGCGCGAGCTTAACCCTATTCTCCGGACTTTAATCCCACTGAACAAAATTTTGCTATTCTCAAGAAACTTAGACAATACGCACCCATAAATGTTACCATGGATCAGCTCATCAAATAGTAGGGAAACTTTTTGGAATGAATATAAAAACTAGAGGTGACCTGCTAAATTATGTGTCTTTTTCAACCAAACCAACTTGCTCATAGGCAGACCAGATTTTCTGAGAGAGCCTTCCTATATCACCGGCCAGATGATCGGAAGATCCCTTATAAATAACCAAAGACAGTCTGTTATGTATTCGTTCCACTTTTTTCATCAGCTTTGTGATCTTATGGTTTGAAATTTTTAATCTTTCAATATCTAACAACTTAAATTCTTCATCTAATTCAATATGAGCGAAATACTTGTCCCTAAACTCTTTATAGTCTCCTTCCACCTTATTTAATCCCTTTAAATAGCACTCCATCTTCCTTTTTTCTTTATCCCCTATCAATTTTTTATTTTCCATAATCTTTTGGATCAATATTTTATAGCTAGATGTATTGTACTTTTTATACTTATTATCTGATAAAAGAATAATCAACTTTCCGTAAAGTACTTTTTTCATTTCTATAATAAAAAAATTGAAATAACGATCTTTTAAGATATACCCTCCTTTCGGCATCACACATTCGTACAGCAACTTAATACCTAAAAAAACTTGATGCAAACTCTCCAACTCATTCTTATGCTGTTGTAACTTTTCAATTTTAGCCATCAATTATCCTCTTATAAAAAAAGCCCCTCTTGGGGGGCCTTATTTCGTCCGACAAACCTTAGAGGCTTCTTAAGAAGCCTTGTTATGCTTGCATTTTTCCATCACTTCGAGCATCACTTTTCCAATATCCGCCGGGGAATCCGACATCACAATGCCGGCTGCCTTCATGGCAGAAATTTTACCCTGAGCCGTCCCCTCACCACCGGACACAATAGCACCCGCATGACCCATCCGACGTCCTTCAGGTGCCGTCACACCGGCAATAAAGCCAACTACAGGTTTTTTGACGGCATGGCCTTTAATCAAAGCTGCAGCCTCTTCTTCGGCGCTACCCCCGATCTCGCCGATCATAACAATCCCCTCTGTTTTAGGATCATTCAAAAACATCTCGATACAATCGACAAACGTGGTTCCGGGAATCGGATCTCCGCCGATACCGATACAAGTGGTTTGACCAAGGCCAACCTTGGTTGTTTGCCACACAGCTTCGTAAGTAAGCGTCCCCGAACGAGATACGATACCAATCTTGCCCGGTTGATGGATATGGCCCGGCATAATACCGATCTTGCATTCCCCGGGAGTAATAACACCGGGGCAATTGGGGCCAATTAAACGAGAAGCCGAGTCGGCCAAAGCCCGTTTTACCTTAACCATATCCAAAACGGGGATTCCTTCCGTAATGCAAATAATCAACGGGATACAAGCCGCTATAGCTTCTAAAATAGCATCTGCTGCAAAAGGAGGCGGTACATAAATAACCGTTGCGTCGGCACCCGTCGCCTTGACGGCCTCTTTCACCGTATTAAAAACGGGTAAGCCTAAGTGAGTCGTCCCCCCCTTACCGGGCGTAACACCGCCCACCATGTTCGTGCCGTATTCAATAGCTTGTTCCGAGTGAAAGGTTCCTTGGGCGCCGGTGAATCCTTGACAAATAACTTTGGTTGATTTATTAACGAGCACACTCATTTCACGCGGCCTCCTTCACAGATTGTACAATTAGCTTTGCAGCGTCACCAAGGTCATCGGCAGCAAGAATAGAGAGACCCGAATTTTTCAGTATTTCCTTTCCTTGATGAACGTTTGTACCCTCAAGACGCACAACCAAAGGCACATTAATACCGACTTCCTTTGCAGCAGCCACAACGCCTTCGGCAATAATATCGCAACGCATAATACCGCCAAAAATATTAACTAAAATACCTTCAACATTAGGGTCACTGAGAATCAATTTAAAGGCCGTCGTTACTCTTTCACGGGGAGCGCCTCCGCCGACATCCAAGAAGTTTGCGGGCTCTCCGCCAAAAAGTTTAATCACATCCATAGTTGCCATGGCAAGCCCTGCTCCATTCACCATACAACCGATATTACCGTCCAATTTAATGTAACTCAGATCATGTTTATTGGCCTCGTACTCAGAAGGGTCTTCTTCATCAAGATCCCGTAATTCTTCTATGTCCCCGTGACGATAAAGAGCATTATCATCGAACTCCATCTTGGCATCCAAAGCTATGCAATTACCTTCTTCCGTAATGGCCAAGGGATTAATTTCAATAAGACTTGCATCGTAATGATAATAAGTCTCATACACGCCTTTAATTAAGCGAGCAACTTGGAGAGCTGTTTTTCCCTCCAGGTTCAAAGCAAAAGCAAGGTCTCGGCCTTGATAGTCTTGAAAACCAAGAGCCACGTCCAAAGTTATTTTCTTAATTTTTTCAGGAGCGGTTGCAGCCACTTCCTCAATATCCATACCGCCTGCTTCTGAAGCAACACAGGTCAGACATCCCGTTGCACGATCAAGCAGAATGCTGAAATAAAGTTCTTTGGCAATGGCACATCCTTTTTCGATATAAACCCGTCGGACTTCTTGTCCCTCTTCGCCGGTTTGAGGGGTCACCAAAGTCATGCCGATAATATTTTCCGCCTGTTCCTTTACTTCTGCCAAGGATTTAGCAAGCTTAACGCCGCCCCCTTTACCACGGCCTCCGGCATGAATTTGAGCCTTAACTGCCCAAACACTGCCGCCCAATTCCTTAGCAGCCTCTTCGGCTTCTTGAGCCGTATAGGCAATTTTACCGGGGCTTACGGGAACCCCAAACTTACTTAACAATTGCTTTGCTTGGTACTCATGAATTTTCATGGGACATTTATCCTTTTAGTCTTTTTATTAGGCAGCTTTTACAAACTTTGAAACAACAGAGGTAAGTTCTCGAACAGCCTCAACAGAGTGATTAAAAGCAGCCTGCTCTTCCGGCTGCAAGGCCATCTCAACAATTTTTTCAACACCGTTTCGGCCGATGATCACGGGCACACCCACATAAAGCCCCTTTACCCCGTATTCTCCGTCAAGCCACGCAGCGCAAGGAAAAATGCGACGTTTATCTTTTAAATAAGATTCTGCCATGGCAACAGCTGATGAAGCAGGTGCATAAAAAGCAGAACCGGTTTTTAAAAGAGCAACAATCTCACCACCGCCTTTACGGGTACGGTCAATAATTTGATCTAATTTTTCTTGAGTCATCCATCCCATTTCAACAATTTGAGGCAAGGGAATGCCTGCAACCGTTGATAGACGGGGCAAGGGCACCATCGTGTCGCCATGGCCTCCCATAACAAATGCATTCACATCTTCAACGGAGACATTCAATTCTTCACTCAAGAAATAGCGAAAACGTGCCGAATCCAATACGCCGGCCATGCCGACAACCTTAGAGTGTGCAAAACCTGTGACTTCGCGCATGACATAAACCATCGCATCCAGCGGATTCGTAATCACGATCACAAAAGCATCGGGAGCATTTTCACGAATACCGGCAGCAACTTGCTGAATGACTTTTGTATTAACCTCAATCAGGTCATCCCGACTCATGCCGGGTTTACGGGGAATACCGGCCGTCACGATCACGACATCGGCACCGGCAATATCTTTATAATCGTTGGATCCTTGCATTTTGACATCAAAGCCTTCAACGGGAGAGGATTCGGCCAAATCTAAGGCTTTTCCTTGGGGAATACCGTCGCTAATGTCTACTAAAACAACATCGGCTAATTCTTTTAATCCGATAAGATGGGCAAGTGTTCCCCCAATATTACCGGCCCCGATAAGGGCTATTTTTGAACGTGCCATAAAACTGTCTCTCCTGTTTTTTTGTTATTATCTGTTCTAAAGAGCTCCTAATAAAGAAGCATTTTGAAAAACAACAATCCTATTTTTCTTTTTACAAGCGGTAAAACCAAAAAGGTATTTTTCAGCTCCTCAATGACGTATATGCCCGATTATTATATCAGGTCTTTGAGAAACAAACCAGCAGCCTTAAAGCCTTCTTCGCTGATTTGATGTCCAACTTTTGGGGAAATCAACAATTGGGGTCGGGCTCTTAAAGTTTTTAAATCCTCATACCCTCGGCGACTGAAATCAACAGGCACCACCTGATCGGCGTCTCCATGGCATAATAAAACCTTTGGAAAACCCTTTTGCTCTAAATCCTCATCCAAGGTAAATCCCCCGGAAAAAGCAACAACTCCCGCGCACTGACGAAGGGCATAAATACTTTGATGAATTGCTAACATCGCGCCTTGGGAAAAGCCCACGAGAGCCACATCTCTCAAATCAACATTGTACTTTTCAGCTTGTCCTTTAATATAAGAGTGTACCGTCTCTTTTACATTTCTCAAGCGTTCTTGCACAAGGTCTGTTGTTTTTTCCTCAAGGGAAAACCATTGCCACCCTCCGCCTCCCATCTCACAAGGCGTCGGAGCATTCGGCGCAATAAAGGCCGTTTCCGGCAACAAGTCTTGCCATGCGTAGCCAAGATCAATGAGATTCTCCCCATCGGCGCCATACCCGTGAAAAATAATAACCAGACGCTTAACGGTTCCACAGGTCGGCAAAATAATAGGGCCGTGGAGGTCGACTTTATCCCGCACGGGTGAAGGGGGTGGAGGTGTAAACTTTTTAGGCATAGGGGTTGTAACCTTTTTTATTTTTATATATATCTTACCAGCAAAACGATACCATATGAAAGAGATAATGCAGGTACAAACGGCGCTCTTTTAGAAGATATTAAAGAGCATGTCACAATCCCCCCCAGCCCCGCAAGGATTAAGAAAAAAGGGAATTCCGTCAAGTCAAGGGAAGCCAAAAGAGGCAACAATAAAATCAGATCCCCGTTCCCTATGAGGGACTTGCCCGTCCCTAAAAACACGCCTACCTTCAAAAGAATAAGAAACCCGAGGATGCCAAAGACAACAGTATAATCAACGAATCCTTTCAGGAAGACTACCCCCCCGAGAGTAAACCCCACGAACATCAATAAAAGCCACAAAGAGATGCGCTTTGTGCGATAATCCTCATAGGATAAAAGGCTTAAAAGAAACATTTGTAAGGCATAAAAAAGAACAGGCATCTTACGGCAGTTTTAAACTTTGAAACTTTTGTAAAAGCTCTTTAGCAGTGCAATCAATTTCAAAGAGCTTAGTGCGAGAAAGCTCTCCTCGCACAATTTCAAAAGCAGATTTAGGAAGATTGAGAGATTTTGAGAAAAGCTTAATCAAAGCCTTATTGGCTTGGCCTTTTTCAGGAACGACAGTCACCATGGCTTTTAAAATAACCTCTCCCAACAAATCTTCCTCAAGGCTAACCAATTTATTTTGAGAAGCCGACGGGGTTAACTTCACCAACAAACGCACTTTATTATTATGCTCGGTTAATTTCATGGGGTTCCCTAGAGAGCTAATCACGGCTATAACAATAACGTCTTCATAAAAGAGATACAAGATGAACGCCAAAATTCTCTATCGACCCCATCATTTTTTTTGCACTTTAGGTTTTCAAGGTAAAGGCTATTCCAAAGACTTTATCAAAAACTTTAGCGCCATAAAACAAGATCTCACCGATGAAACCCTCTTAAAAGTAACCCTAAAGACGGATGCCATCTGCGCCCCCTGCCCCCATCGCCAAGGATCCTTATGTGATAAACAATCAAAGATCGAAACCCTTGACCAAGCCCATGCCGACGCTTTGAGATTGTCCGAGGGGGATGAGATTACTTGGAAAGAAGCCCAATCTCGCTTAGCTTCTTTAACCTTAGACGACCACCGGCGTATTTGCAAAGGATGTCGCTGGCTTGATTACGGCTTATGTGCACAGGCCTTACACAAATTAAAAAGCCCCCTCCTATAAAACCTCTAAAATATTAAATTATTCATATTATTAACCTTTTATTTACCTTGAAATGAAATAATAAAATTAATAAGAAAAGTAAAGAGGGGGTATTATTATGGATCACTTGAAATTACAATTACACGGTTACCGCCTCACAACGGCCGAAATCCTATATCACTTACCGGATTATCCCGAGCTTCTTCAAAGCTATATCTGGCAGGAATATGACCAAGTCCCAAGCTTCCCCATTTTACGTAAGTTCTTAAAATTTTGGAAAGAAAACCTCGACGGCAGCTTGCATTCCGTAACCCTTGCCAGCGTTGAGATCGTTCGCCCGACAGAATACGATAATATTGATGAATTATTAAGGGTACATTAAAGTCGGTTTAACCATAGGAAAAATAAACGACGGCTTTGACAATCTCTTTTTACGTTTTTTTCTTTCAGTTTTTGAAAATTCCTTATAGTCTTTATAAGACAGAAGGCGAAAAAAAACAGGATAGTATGATATTTTTTTATAGAGTTATTCTTTTCTCTTCCCTAATTTTATACCCGAACCTTGGATTTTCAAAACAACCGGCAGCTTATGCGCCTTCTGTAGTTATTGAAACGGTTATTTCTCAAACCATCCATACCCCCTTGGAAGCCCTCGGCACAACCAAAGCTTTAAATACGATTATCCTGACGCCCAACACAATACAAAAAGTATCAGAAATTCTCTTTAAAGAGGGTACGCTCGTTCATAAGGGCGACATTTTGTTACGTCTGAATCAACAAGAAGAATTGGCAACCTTAGATTCTGCTCTGGCCTTGCTTTCCGAGGCAAAAGAGACCTTTAATCGGGCACAAGGCCTCAAGAAATCTAATAATATTTCCGATGCAGCTCTTAAAGAGAGAAAAACGGCTTTATTAGAAGCCGAAGCACGTATTAATGTTTTGCAAGCCCAAATAAAAGACTTAACATTGGCGGCTCCCTTTGACGGCATTATCGGCCTCAGCGATATTAGCCTTGGGGAGCTTGTGCAACCCGGAGATCGAATTGCAACTCTTTCCGACATATCCTCCCTCAAAGTTGATTTTGATGTCCCCGATCTACACCTCAAAGATATAAAGGAAGGACAAACCATCAAAGCTTTTGTTGATGCCTACCCTCATATAACCCTAAAAGGTGAGATTAAAACCATAGATACAAGCGTCAATCCAAACACCCGAACCGTTATGATAAGAGCGCTTATTGAGAATCAAGATTATCTTTTAAAGCCCGGAATGATTGCGAATGTCATTATAGAAACGTCTCCGAGAGAGGCTCTCCTCATCGAGGAAAAATCTATCCTTCAAGAAGGAGATAAAAGCTTTGTTTTTCTTTTTAACCCAAAAACTCAAACAGCGTCACGCACCTTGGTCACGCTCGGTAGCCGTCTAAAGAGCAAGGTTGAAGTATTAACAGGCTTAAAGGACACACAACAAATTATTACGGAAGGTCATTTTAAAATCCGTGACGGCGCAAAGGTAACGCCTCACGACCCCCTCAGAATCCCTAAAGAACAAACAGAGAAAAAACAAACAAAGAGCCTAACAAAAAGTGAGACGCCTCCATGACCCTATCGGATATTTGCGTCAAGAGACCCGTTCTTGCTTCTGTTTTTTCCCTCCTTCTTATTGCCTTCGGCATTGTCTCTTTTCAAAGGATTTCTTTGCGCGAATATCCGGATATTGACCCTCCCGTTGTTTCCGTAAATACCGATTATAAAGGCGCTTCCGCCGCCCTTATTGAAACACGCATTACCCAATTAATTGAAGATCGCATTTCGGGCATCGAAGGGATTAAATTTATTGAATCCTCCTCGTCCGACGGCCGCTCTCGCATTACCGTTGAATTTGATATCAACCGAGATATTGACGGAGCCACCAACGATATCAGAGACCGCGTTTCCGGGATCCTTGATGATTTACCCGAAGAAGCCGATGCTCCCGATATCCAAAAAGCCGATGCGAGTGACGATGTTATTTTATGGTTGAATCTTGTAAGCGATCGCCTTTCTACCCTTGAGCTAACGGACTATGCTCGACGCTATCTGCAAGATCGCTTTTCCGTTTTACCGGGTGTTGCCCGTGTGCGTATTGGCGGCGGCCTCGAATACTCCATGCGTATTTGGGCGGATCGTCAAAAACTAGCTGCCCGCGGCTTAACCATTGCAGATATTGAATCGGCTCTACGTCTTGAAAACGTTGAATTACCTGCCGGTAGCATTGAATCAACAGACATACAATTCACCGCCCGCATGAAACGTCTTTATACTTCTCCCGAGGATTTTAAAAACTTGGTTATTGCCCGTAAAGATAATTACCTTATACGCTTGGGAGACGTCGCTCGCGTCGAAAAAGCGGCTGTTGAAAATAGGACTTTTTTCCGAGGAAACGGCCAACCCATGATCGGCCTCGGCATTGTAAAACAATCCAAAGCAAACACCATTGATGTCGCAAAAGCAACGGTCGATCTTAGCAAAAGATTACAAGAAGAGCTGCCCGAGGGAATGCGCCTCATCAATTCTTATGACACCTCCGTCTTTGTAGAAGGAGCAATTGCCGAGGTTTATAAAACCCTCTTTTTTGCCTTACTGCTCGTCACCATTGTGATCTTTATTTTCCTCAAAAACGTTTCTGCCATGCTTATTCCCGCATTAACGGTTCCCGTCTCGTTGATTGCAACCTTTATTATCCTCTATCCTGCAGGGTTTTCATTAAATATCCTAACCTTACTGGGGCTTGTTTTGGCCATCGGTCTCGTTGTTGATGATGCCATTGTTGTCCTTGAAAACATATCAAGGCGCATTGCCGAAGGAGAAACACCTCTCGTTGCTGCCTATTACGGTACCCGACAAGTCCACTTTGCCGTTATTTCAACTACCGTTGTTCTGGTCGCCGTTTTTATCCCCATCGCTTTTTTAAAGGGTGATCTCGGGAGGATTTTTACAGAATTTGCCGTTACCCTTGCGGCTGCTGTTTCCTTTTCAACATTTATAGCTCTATCCTTATGTCCGATGATGGCCTCCAAGCTGCTCAAGCCCCCTACCTCGAAAACAGGCTTAGATCCCGCCCCTCCTTCCTTTTTTAAGAAACTAAGCAACACTTATGAGAACTATCTTAACAAAGCTTTAACGCACAAAAGCGTTATTGGGATTTTAAGTTTATGCATTGTCGCAAGCTCCGGTTTTTTGCTCTCCGTTATCCCTAAAGAGTATACGCCTAAGGAAGATCGAGGAGCCTTTTTTCTGTTTGTTTCTGCCCAAGAAGGCGCAAGCTATAGTTACACAGCGGCCTATATGACCGAAATTGAAAAAAGACTCATGAGCTATGTCACAAAAGGGGAAATAGATCGTCTTCTTGTAAGAACACCTGCAGGGTTCGGCTCAATCTCGAGCTTTAATGACGGCATTGTTATTAGTGTTTTGAAGCCTTGGGGAGAACGGCGAAATGCGTTCCCCATTATGGGAGAAATTGCCCGAAACCTCTCGGATCTTCCCGGTGTGAGGGCTTTTCCGGTTATGCGACAAGGATTTGGCGGACGCATCCAAAAACCTGTGCAATTCGTGATCGGCGGAGGCACCTATAAAGAACTCGCTTCTTATCGTAATATCCTCTTGGAAAAGCTCCAAGAATCCAACCCCGGGTTGATTGATCTTGATTCAGATTATAAAGAAACCCAACCCCAAATCCTTGTCACAGTAAAACGAGACAGAGCCGCCGATTTAGGGGTAAGCATTCAAAACATAAGCCGTACCTTGGAAACCCTCTTAGGTTCAAGGCGTGTTACAACCTATATTGAAGACGGCGAGGATTATGACGTTATCCTTGAAGCAGAGAAAAACCTCAAATCAAACCTACGAGATATCAATAATATTTATGTGAGATCATCGGCAACTCAGCAACTTATCCCCCTCTCCAACCTCGTCACCCTAGAAGAATTTGCCGACAGCAAAGCGTTAAATCGCTATAACCGCGTTCGAGCCGTCACCCTCGAGGCAAACCTTGCCGAGGGTTTAACCCTTGGCTCGGCTCTCGAACACTTGCGAACCCTCGCCAAAGAACACCTCCCGGAATCCGTTGTTATTGATTACAAAGGAGAATCCTTAGATTTTCAATCTGCCCAATCTTCCATTATCTTTATTTTCCTACTGGGGCTCATTGTCGTTTTTTTGGTTTTGGCGGCACAATTTGAAAGCTACATTCACCCTTTTGTGATCATTTTAACGGTTCCCCTCTCTCTTACAGGAGCTCTTTTAGGCATTTGGCTCACCAACGGCACCTTAAATATCTATACCCAAGTCAGCCTTATCATTTTGGTGGGATTGTCTGCCAAGAACGGTATTTTGATTGTCGAATTCGCAAACCAACTTCGAAATGACGGCATCGAATTTTCAAAAGCCTTACGGCAAGCTTGCTTAGCGAGATTGCGACCGATTATCATGACAGGCATTACAACGGTTGCGGGTTCTCTTCCCTTAATTCTTGCTTCCGGTCCGGGGGCAGAAACAAGACGCGCTATCGGCATCGTTATCTTTTCCGGCGTCTCTGCCGGTATCCTCTTTACCCTTTTTATCATTCCCGTTGCTTATGATTTATTTGCCCGAAAAACCGGAGCACCCGATGATGTCAAACGTCAATTAGAGCGAGAGAAAATAAAGAGAATAAAAGACGAATCGGCCTAAGAAAAGTGAACCCTCCTCCCGTCTCTTTCCGGTGACACCCTTTCTTAAAAAGAAAGAAACACCCTACCCTTTTTTACAGAATCCTATATAAATTATAAAAAAACTAAGGGTAAAAAATGCGCGCGATTTTTAGAAACTTTCTTCTCGTTTATATGGCTTGTTTAGGGATTGTCCTTATCAGCACGGCTCTTTTTGGCACGGACTTTTCAGATCAAAAAGGCCTGATCAAGCAAGCAGCGCTCTTATTTTTGCTCTACCTTTCCGGTTCTATTCCCTTCGGACTATTCATTGCAAAAGCATTTACGAAGAAAGATGTGCGCAACCTCGGATCCGGTAACATAGGAACCTCGAATGTCTTGCGCACAGGAAGTAAAACAGCGGCTTTTTTAACCCTTACTTTTGATTTGCTCAAAGGCCTTATCCCAATCCTTCTTTTGCAGCGCTATGCCCCATCGACTCTTTTTACAACCCCCTTATACGACTCTCTTCTCTTAGTACCCGTCCTTGGGCATATGTACCCTTGCTGGCTTCATTTCAAAGGCGGTAAAGGTATCGCAACGGGACTTGGGGTTCTCCTCGCATTTTCATGGCCTCTTGCTTTGGTCGGTCTTTTAATTTGGCTCATCAGCGCAGCGGTCTTTCGCATTTCTTCCCTTGCAGGCCTTATTTCTTTCGGGCTATTGCCCGTTTTAGCCCTTTCTTTTGCTCCTTGGCAACAAACTATCCGGCTATTCGTGTTATCTGCTCTTGTATTCTGGGCTCACCGAGATAATATAAAGAGACTTTTAACAGGGCAGGAGAAAAAAATTGGCAAGGCTCCCAAATAAACAAAACGTATTTCAAAACGGGGAGCTTTACTTTGGAAACCTTCCCCCGGAAAATGCACACGAGATACAAGAACGCGCCCTCCCTTCTCCCCTAAGCGATCAAGAAAAAATTGCGCGCATTTGTCTTTATCGTTCTCAAAATGTTGGCCCCGTTACTTATCGCAACCTTATTAAACGCTATAAAACAGCTATAATTGCCCTTGAAGCGCTGCCCGACCTTGCGAATCGCGGCGGCCTTAGAGCGCCTCTTAAACTTTATTCTAAAGAAAAGGTTCACCAAGAATTAAAAGCCCACGAAAAACTTGGGGCTCGCCTTGTCATCGAGGGTGAAAAAGACTACCCGAAGGCCTTACGCGACCTCAATGAAGCCCCTCCTGTTTTAAGCATTCACGGCAACCCGACACTTTTTAAACGTCCCGGTATTGCCGTCGTCGGAGCACGAAATTGCTCTCTTAACGGGAAAAAGATGGTGCAACAATTAGCAGAAAGTCTGGGTCAAGAGGGATATACGATTATTTCAGGGTTGGCTCGGGGTATTGACGGACAAGCTCACCAAAGCTCTCTTGCCACAGGAACCATTGCCGTTATTGCAGGCGGTATTGATAAAATTTATCCTCCGGAACACGAGGCTCTTTTTGCCCGAATTAAAGAACAGGGGGTGATTATTGCCGAATCTATTATTGGAACGGAACCTCAAAGCACCCTTTTTCCACGGCGAAATCGTTTGATTTCAGGGCTTTCTCAAGGCGTTATTGTTGTGGAAGCAGCCCTTCAATCGGGATCCCTCATTACGGCTCGTTATGCTGCAGAACAAAATAGAGATGTTTTTGTTGTTCCCGGTTCTCCCATGGATCCGCGCTATCGCGGCAGTAACGCCCTGATTCGGAATGGGGCGACCCTTGTAACCAAAGCTCAGGATATTCTTGACGCCTTAAACGAACCCTACCGTCAAATCATGAAAGAGGCTGTTTTTGAACAAGAGCAAGCAGACGAACAAAACAATTACCTTGAAGAGCTTATCGAGCCTGATTCCAAGACAGCAAAAGATTTGTATAAAAAAATTACGGATCACTTAAGCAGCGCTCCGATTTTCCTTGACGAACTGATCAGAGAGTGCTCTTACTCATCATCAATAGTCCTCTCTGCCCTTTTAGAACTTGAGTTGGCAGGCAAAATAACAAGACACCCAGGCAATAAAATATCAACCTAATAAAAAGACTAAAGGCTTCCATTCTTATGAAACTCGTTGTTGTTGAGTCCCCCGCTAAAGCTAAAACCATCAATAAATATCTTGGTAAAGATTACATTGTTCTCGCCAGTTACGGACACGTCCGTGATCTCCCGTCAAAGGACGGGTCTGTTGACCCTGAAGATCATTTTAAGATGAAGTGGGCGATGGATAATCGCTCGAAAAAACAAGTGGCCGACCTTATTGCCGCTGCGAAAAAATCCGATGAAATTCTTCTCGCAACTGACCCTGATCGCGAAGGAGAAGCCATTTCTTGGCATGTCCAAAAAGTTCTCCAAGAACAAAAGACCATTAAAGATAAACCTTTTTCCCGTGTGGTTTTCCACGAAATCACTAAGACTGCCATTTTAAAAGCCATAGACAATCCTCGCCCCTTAGATGAAGCTCTTATTCAAGCCTATCTTGCACGGCGCGCCCTTGACTATTTAGTGGGCTTTAATCTCTCGCCCATTTTGTGGCGTAAACTGCCCGGTAGTCGCTCAGCCGGTCGCGTACAATCCGTTGCCTTGCGTATTATTACCGACCGAGAAGCTGAAATTGAAAAATTCGTCGCCCAAGAATACTGGTCCGTTTTAGGGCTTTTTGCAACGACAACCGGAAAGGATTTCGAAACACGCCTCACGCACTTAAACGGCGAAAAACTCGAAAAATTCACCCTCGTTTCCGAGGGGGATGCAAAAACAGCTCTTGCCGCAATCCAAGCTCAAACTTATGACGTATCTAAAGTTGAACGCAAACAAACAAAACGTAACCCGACGGCACCGTTTACAACCTCTACCTTACAACAAGAAGCCTCCAGAAAACTACGTTTTGGGTCTAAACGCACGATGCAACTGGCTCAACGTCTTTACGAAGGAATTTCCCTTGGCGGCGAGACCGTCGGTTTGATTACCTATATGCGTACGGACAGTGTTACCGTTGCTCAAGAAGCGCTTGATGCCACAAGGTTTCATATTGAAAAAGCTTATGGTAAAGAATATCTTCCCGAGTCACAGCGTACCTATAAAAGCAAAGCGAAAAACGCTCAAGAAGCCCATGAAGCCGTCAGACCCACAGACCTTTCTCGCACACCTGAGTCTGTCAGATCGGCCTTAGACGATGATCAATTTAAGCTTTATGACTTAATTTGGAAACGTATGGTTTCCTCTCAAATGGAAAGCGCAAAATTCAATCAACTCACCATTGATCTTACCTCCAAAGATCAACAAATAACCTTTCGAGCAACAGGCTCAACCTTATTGTTTGACGGTTTTCTAAAACTCTATGAAGAGGGTCAAGATAACGAGGAAGACGAAAACAACCAACGTTTGCCCGATGTGAAAGAAGGCGAAAAGGTCGATCTTAAACAGGTCACCCCCAATCAACATTTCACCCAACCCCCGCCGCGCTTTACGGAAGCTTCCCTTGTTAAACGCTTGGAAGAACTTGGCATCGGTCGTCCGTCAACCTATGCGTCTATCATGTCGACCCTCTTGGATCGCTCCTACGTGCGCCTTGAAAAACGTCAATTAATTCCCGAAGGTCTGGGACGTGTCGTCACCACATTCTTGGTGCAATATTTTCAAAAATACCTGGAATATGATTTTACCGCCGATCTCGAAGAGCAACTGGACGGCATTGCAGAGGGAAATGAAAAATGGGAAAAAGCTCTTCAGGATTTTTGGATCCCTTTCAAGAAGGCCGTTGACGAAACAGCTCCGTTACGCATCACAGAAGTCATTGATTTTCTCAACGAGCAATTGGGCGCCTTTCTTTTTCCGGTTCTCGAAGAAGGCAAAGACCCCCGCAAGTGTACCTCCTGCAATGAGGGGCAACTTAGCCTTAAACTGGGTCGCTATGGTGCTTTTGTGGGCTGCTCTAATTATCCGGATTGTAATAATACACGCCAACTGGGCAAAGCAAAAACTGATGAAGAAGCCATTGAAGGCTTTGATATGGCTGCCAAATTTGAGCCAAAGATTCTCGGCCAAGATCCTGAAAGCGGTCTTGATATCACGGTGAGGAAAGGCCCTTATGGATTTTATTTTCAGTGGGGAGAAGCGAAGGCAAAGGAAAAACCAAAACGCGTTGCGCTGCCAAAAGGAAAAACCCCCGATGAAGCGACCCTTGAAGACGCCCTGACATTGGGAGCCCTTCCTAAAACCTTGGGCAACCATCCGGAAACCAATGAAGAAATTATCCTTGGTCAAGGGCGCTTTGGGCCTTATGTGAAATACCAAGGAAAATTCACTTCCATTCCCAAAGATATTGACCACCTTAAACTGACCCTTGACGATGCGGTTGAAATCATTGCCAATGCACCTGTGAAAAAAGAAAAAGCACCTGCTGCTAAGAAACCGGGGGCAAAGAAAACTGTTGCAAAAAAGGCAGTCCCTAAAAAAACGCCTACGAAAAAAACAGCTACCCCTAAAAAAGCGAAGGCATAAGAAGAAATCAGTTTGTGCAGAAAGTAAACGATCACTCCATACCCCGATTTAAAATCTAAGCCCCTCTTCTAGAACATGGATCGAAAAGAGGCGCTTCCCTTGTTTTATCCTAAGAACATTAACCATTTACCGCCTGCAGGAGACTCTTTCCAAAGACAATCCGGTTCGAGCGATAGCTGTTCTATAGAAATAAGAAGAACGGGAACGACACCCGAGGCTTTTTGGAATCTCTACATATCTCAACACAGCTTTAAATTATTTAGCTCATAGAGTAAGCTTAAGAGGAACGTGAGAAAAACCATTTAATGAAACGAACCTTAAAAATACTCTTTCGGCTTTTGACAACAGGCATTGTCCTTTCGTTTCTCGCTGCATTCTCTCTTTTCTTTTTTGCAAAAAAACACATCAACGAGACTTACAATATTCATTGGGATTCCGTACAAATCAGATGGCACCGGGTGACCTTTAAAGGGGTTCATTTTGCACCAAACCAAGAGAATACGCCCTTCATTCAAAAAGTGTCTCTTTATTTTGATTACGGAAGGCTCTATAAAAAAGAAATTAAAAAAATTATCATCGACGGTCTCAATATTCCTTTGAACATAGACCGGAACAATACTCTTTCTCTTCCTGATCTTCCGTTTTTGAATAAACAGATGCCTCCTAAAAACAACGCCGATCTTTTTGTTTTGCCGGCTTTGGGCTTTTCTATTTTAGAAACCGAGATAAAACGAGTGACTCTTAAAGGAGAGCATGCAGCCTATGGCCCTTATTCCCTTAGGCTCAAGCCGCATTCTTTCCTTCTCCAACCCGAACGGTTTCTCTCCTCAAACGGGTCTTGGCAGATTCTATCGTCAAAGGCTACCTTAAAAGGGTCGTATGCGGTTAGGATGACGTCAGACCTCCCCTTTAAAGAAGCTTTCGCAGGTACTCTTACAATTTCCGAAGGTTCTTTATTCCCTACGGATACACTTAAGGCAAAAGAAATCATAGGAGAAATCCATTTAAAAAACCAAGAACTTGTCTATAGCCTAACAGCAAAAAATATATTATATGGGACGGATTTTGCGCCTTTTCACCTTCAATTGAACGGGCGAACAGACTTACAGGATAAAGTGGATTTTAAGTTTGTTTTATCCCTCCCCTCCGGCGCCTTTACCCTCAACGGAGCAGGCGAACATTCTTTTACAGGAACAGGTTACACAACACTCACCTCAAATTCGTTAGTCTTTAAAAAAAATGACAAATCTTTTGAGAGCCTCCGGAAAAAATTACCTTCCTTCTTAAAGACATTTTCAGGAAAACTAAGCACAACGGGAAGGATTAAATGGACAAAAAAAAACTTGGATTTGTCCCTTATGATCACTCTTTTAGAAGGAAAAATAACAGAACCCGGATATAATATTGACGGTATTGAAACCACACTTCACCTTAAGGGAGTTTCTCCTCTTTTAATACCCCCTCAACAAATCATGCGCATCCAATCCGTTAAAGGCCCCCTTGACCTTCAAAACGGAAAAATCATTTACGGTGCCACAGAAAAAAAAGGACTAAGAGCCGAGAGCCTTTCTTTTGATTTTGCAGGAGGCTCCCTAAAAACCACGCCTATTTCCCTTTGGCCGTTGACCTTTCCCATTGCTTTCGATGTGACCTTCAGAGATGTTTCTTTGTATGCGCTCACAAAAATTGCCGATATAGAAGGATTAAGCGCCAAAGGAACTTTAAAAGGCACCCTTCCCGTAAAAATTCACTCTGATTTTAGCATCACAATCGATACGGGATTCGCCAACACAACAAGCAACGGCTATATTCGTTATCGCCCCCACACCAAAGTTTTACCCACCGATCACGACTCAACGTCGTTAATATCACAGGCCTTAGAAAACTTTGAATTCAGTGACTTTAAGGCAGATATTAGAAAAATCCCCCATAAAGATACGGAACTCCTGTTAGACATCAAAGGTCATAATCCTAAAGTTTTAGAAGGCTACCCTTTTCATTTCCGCATCAATGTAAAAGGCCCTTTAGAAGAGATCATTCAAAAAAGTCTTGACGTTATGCTCTCTGATGGTAAATTAAATAAAAATATTCTGAAGAATTCACATGAATAAATTGCTTTTATTAAAAACCAAAAAGTTATTAAATAGCCTTCCGATAACCTTGTCGTTGTTACTTCTTTCTTGCTCTCCTGTTGTGACGGTTAAGGCGCCCAAAAAGCCTATTGAAGTCAACATCAACTTGAAAATCGATCATAAACTAAAAGTGAAAGTAGACCGCGAGCTTGACAAAGTTATCAAGGAAAATCCGGATATCTTCTAAGGAAACGAACAATGAAAAAAATACTCCGTAAAATAATCTCTTTAAGTCTTGCCGGCTTCATTAGCGCAACTGTTTTAAGCATCCCCACACCTGTGCAAGCCCATATGTCAGCCCAAGAAGCCAAGCAAAAGAAACTGATTGAGGAAAGAGGCGACGGCTATGTCAGGGCTCTGTCGCCTGAAGGAGAAGCCATTGCAGCCGCAATCAATCAACAACGGCGCGCCTCCTATGAAGACGTTGCGCGTCAAACAGGCGCCACTCCCGCTCAGGTTGCTCAAGAAGCTGCCGGTCGTCTATAGAATTTCCTAATAAAATTCCACACCCTAAGAAAGGGCTTACATCAGAACAATGCTCCGAGTAAGCCCTTTGCGGTTATTTCTTGAGCCCTCGGGCTATTTGCTCCCAAGAAACGAATTTGAAATTTGAACCGCCTCCTTTCGTGGAACGGTTATCATGAGCAACAAAGAGCCCCTTAGGAAAATTGGGCAGCGCATGGTGCGTTACGTCAATACCGTCGGTTTCCTCCGTCCCTTCCATTGTGCCTTTAGACGAAATTTGAAAAGTACCCGCATAGCGATGGGGCGCTTGACGTTCATAAACAACGTAAGTGCTATTGCCTTGAGACGAGGCAATCAAATACCCCGTTCCATCCGCCCCGTGGTAAAGAGTCAGTCCTTCAATATCAGCTACTAGGTGTTGCCCGACAGCATCAACTTTTTCCCGCGCCGTGCCCCCTAAAGGGTCTGCGCTATATTTCCAAACGGCAACATCTTCTTCAGCCACAAAAAGAGTGCCGTTCTCGTCATCGGCAACGCACCCCTCGCAAATAGAACCCACGTCAAAAAAACGAACACTCTTTGCCCCAATCTTTCCGTTTCCTTGATCCACCAATTCAATTTGCTGAACCTTTCCGGGTTTGGACGTTGCAAAGAAATAGAATTTATCGGTTTGGCGGTTATGATAGAGACATCCCCCGTAGGGAGAAAAATCAAAGGAAAATCCGTCGGCTGTAACATTTATCAAACGGCGCGCCTTAGCATCAACTTTGTAAATAGCAATACTCTTTTGAGAGCGATGCGTTGCAACCGCAAGATCAATTTTTTCTACGCCTTGAGGGGTTCTTAAGGGAAAGCCATACCGAAGATCCACATTATTCATACGTCCGTCGGCTACAAAATCGATTTCGTTCCCTTCTAAATCATAGAGGTGCAAACCACCCCCGACACGACTTTTGTTCGTACCGATCACAAAGCTTTTCAAAGGATCCTTGTCGTTGACATAAATTGCAGGGTCATCCATATGATCCTCGCCATCCCTTGAAGGGGGCGTTGAAAAACTAGCATGGACATCATAAACCGTATGGGGTTGTTGAACATTTGACGAACAGGCTGTTAACACCGCTAAAAGAAGAAGTATAGAAAAGTTTCTGCCCATGATTATCTCCCTGATTCTATTTTTTGAGTGTAGCAAGATTCTTACCCTGAATGAAGAGAAGATTGATCCGACCACTCCAAGCCAAAATATCAAAATATATTCATACTTTATTTACCTTGTGTTATGACAATATAAAGACAAAGTTAAGGGGAATATCATGCATAAAAAAACAATTATTGCTTTAATAACAATGTCTTTTCTGGAAAATACCCCTTGCTTAGCCAGCGCCGAATACCAACATCACGAAATCGCTTCAGAGAATGCAACAACTCTTGTGGCAAAATTCTTAAAGGAACACCACGATGAAATCAAACGAAGTGTTATCGCCACCCGTCCCTTTGGAGAAGATATTGACTATGCACAACTTTCTTCGGGACAACAAGAACAATTAAACAACTTCATTAGCTCACAACTGATTATGGAAGCACAACACGCTCTTCCCCTTTCAATGGGAGAAATTGTTGCTGCTTTTATGTATGTGTGCCATTTGGAAGATTTGGATGAAAATCCTTATGAAGAATCTTATCACGATCAAGGTATCTCCGATCTACAACTCAAACACGCTTCTCAGCTTATTCGGGATAATTTTCATCGTTTAAGAACAAATATTCAGGAAAATGCCGATGTTTCTCGAATTGCTAAAAAGCACCAAGTGGATTTCCTAATCCAAGCCCTTGGCGAAGAAATCATCAATCTTTTGCAAACAAGTATGAAAATTGATCTTGCGGCTGCTATTGAAATTTACACGTATCTTCAAAGACTTGAAAGGATCCATGCTCTGCAAAAACAAGAGCGGATAGAACAGGATATATTGGACGGCATTTCAGACTCTCGTTCAAAATCTTCTCAAAAAGAAAATCCCTGTCTTGTTCTCGCCGGCAGCTTTTCAAAATCGGACATTCCCGCCTCACACTTAGAAAAACATTGGCACACCTATGCTCTGATAACCGGAGGTCTTGGGATTGCAGCGCTTATTGCGTTTTTAAAACCGGAATCTGATTAAAGGCTTGAAAAGTTTAGGATCTGAAGTTCCTTGCAACTTTTGCCCCACACAAAAAAACATCTATTGTTTGGAAAACTTGTCTTTACAGAAGGCACGCACCAACGTTTACTCTTTGTGAAATTTGAAGAGTAGAGATCTGCACCTCTATGCCCTACCCTAAAAGCAGATCGTGACACTCGGAACTTTTAAAGGATAACGCCGCCGTCAAGCTTGTTTTTTAAGTAACGCTTCAATTTGTTGAGGAGGACAGGGCCTTGAAAAAAGATAGCCTTGCCCCATTTGAGCCTTACTTCCGATAACATATTTAAGAATTTCCGGTGTTTGGATCCCTTCAACCACAATTTGAAACTGGCTTTCAAGGCCTAAATGAATCATCAATTCAAACAAGCGACGCTTCCTTTCGTCACTTAAAGCCTCAAGACTAAGGCTGCGATCAATCTTCAGGAAATCCATTTGATAATCAACCAAGCTGCGAATCGAAGCACGCCCTTCACCGTAATCATCTAAGGCAATATGAAAACCTTCCTTTTTCATTTCAGCAAAAATAGAACTGTTCCATTTATAGATCTCTGCGAGAGAAATTTCGGAAAATTCCAAAACAATTTTATCGGGTACAATATTTACTCCGGCACATGTTTTTTGCAACAAATCAAAATAACCCTCCTGAAAGACTTGGGCTGAGGTCACATTAATGCACATAAATAAGTCGGGTTTTTTATATTTTTTCTGCCATTTCGCTAATTGGGCTACAGCACCTTCCATCACAAAAGTGCCAAGGCGCACAATGGTATGATCCTTTTCAGCAACAGGGATAAAATCCTCAGGGTCAATTATCCCCATAGTAGGATGATGCCAACGCAATAGGGCTTCATACCCAAGGTGTTCTTGAGTTTTCAAACAAACAATCGGCTGGTAATAAATCATAATTTCCGCATTGGACAAAGCGCTCCCAAGGGACGCCTTTATTTCACGAAGCCGAGGCGAGATTTCTCCCATATCTCGTCGATAAAAAACAGAGCAGCCTCTCCCTTTCTCCTTTGCTTGATAAAGAGCTACATCTGCTTCCTTTAAAACAGATTCATGAGTCGTATGGGAATGGTGAACAAAGGCAGAACCGATACTTAAAGAAACTTGAATATTGCTACCTACAATAGAAACGGGAAATTTCGCTTCCTCATAAAGGCGATCAATATAAACTTGTGCTTCTGCTTCGGTTCCTGTTTCTTCAAGCAAAATAACGAATTCATCCCCGCCTATTCTGGCAACGGTATCAACCTCACGGGTACACCGTTTTAAAACATTAGTTACCTCCACAAGGATTTTATCCCCTGCTCCGTGACCATAGGTATCGTTAATATCTTTGAAATGATCCAAATCCACAAAAAGAACGGCAAACCTATCTTGTTTATTACGTTTAAAACGTAAAAAAGCCTGATTAAGACGCTCGTTAAAAAGCGACCTATTGGGCAAACCGGTTAAGGTATCATGAAGCGCATTATGCGTCAGTTTGTTCTGAATTTCTTTCAGATCGCTAATATCACACTGGGCTCCGACAATACGAATAGCCGTCCCATGACTGTCACGCACAGCTTTTCCTTTTGTATGAACCCAAATATCATATTTCTTTCGATGTTTTATTCGATATTCACAATCGATAACATCACTTTTACCCATTACGTGATTATCAATAGCCGAAGCTAAGACATAGGAATCGTCAGGATGAACACGAGCCATCCAAAAAGCCGGTAATGTCGGAATCTCTTCTTTATCATAACCCAACATTTTACACCAGTTAGACGAATAAAAAATCTCTCCTGTTCTAAGATCCCAATCCCAAATACCGTCCCGAGTCCCCTCAAGGGCAAGGCGAAAACGTTGCTCACTTTCCTGAAGATCAATCGTAGCTTTTTGTACCAGCTCATTGAGGTCTCGTTTTTCAGCTTGTAGCTTTAACGTTGCTTTACGGAGTGTTAATAAATTTTGAACCCGAGCAATAAGTTCGGAGTGCCCGTAAGGTGACATTAAATAATCGGAAATTCCTGCATCAAAAGCATCCGACACAATAGCTTTATCGCTTTCAGAGGTTACAAGGACTAAGGGGACGCTTTGGTGACATTTTTGACGACGAATAGCTCTCACAAGTTCAATGCCCGAAAGCTCTGTCATACGATACTCAATAAGTGCTAAATCAAACTCATTGTGTCCCGACCATTCAAGGGCTTGAAGAGGACTGAAAAATACCTCTAACTCACACTTAAAAAATTTAGAAAGATGACGAGACAGACGATCTATATTTACTTGCCGATCATCGACCAGCAGAATTTTTTGCACAAATGACCTCTCTGTTTTCAAATGTCCTTATGTTACTATTAGAAACCAATATTAACGAAACGTTAAAGGTTTTTTTCAAATGAACGCCGAAAGAGAAAAAAAACGCATCTATTTTATAGATTATCTAAGAGGGCTCCTCGTTTTATATGTGGTTTTTGACCACGCCATGCACCCCTATTCCCCCCATTTTAAAAAGGTTCATTATTTCGGCGATTTTGGCGGCACACTCTTTTTTGATATCTGGCATATGCATAACGATGTCATTATGATGCCCTTACTTTATTTCCTAGCCGGACTTTTTATTTTACCGTCCCTTCAACGCCGAGGATGGCTAAGCTTTGCGAAAGAAAAATTTTATCGTCTTGTGATACCTTTTGTTTTAGGAACAGCCCTTTTGGTTCCGCCTCAAAAATATATCTCCAATATGCTAAAACACAACATAGACCAAGGCTTCTTTGATTACTGGGCAAACACTTTCTTTTTCAGTGACATCTCTTCCAGCGGTTTTTGGTTCCTCTATTACCTTGCCGTGTTAACGCTCCTTCTCGTCACCGTCCATACCTTTATTCCCTCTTTTATGAGAGTCATGGGATCCTTTGCAAAATGGCTTGTGAACAACCCTTTCAAAGGATTTATCAGCTTCTTTATGCTTGGAGCCCTCATCATCGGGGTAAGTGAAATGATTTGGGGAGCTCAATATTGGATCGGTTTTTGGAAAGTTTTTTATATCAGAGGGGCGCGTTTTCTCATGAAAGGCTTTTTGTTTTTCCTAGGCGCCGGCTTTGCCTATGCCGGTATTTCAAAGAATCAAGACGTTTTAACCCGTATAGGAAATTCTTGGAAATCTTGGTCGATTCTCGCCGTGTTATCAGGCACGGCTTACATAAGTTTCGCCCTTATCAATTTCTATGAAGGCGCTTATAGCACCGAGATCCTGCGCCATTTCCATTTTGGCGGGACATGGGCAGACGTATGGCCCGTTATCCAAGCTTATGGCGGCCCTATTTTTATGCGCACAACGCTCTTGGCGCTTTTTATGTGCTCTCTTATCGTAATGTATATTTCTCTCTTTAGACATTTTCTCGACAAGCCTTTGCCAAAATGGCAATCCCTTGCAGCTTGTTCTTTCGGAATATATATCTTTCACGAGCCCCTTGTAATGTGGATCGGCTCTCTTTTTTATCATGCCGATATTAGTGAATATATAAAATTTGGTGTGGTTGCAAGCCTAGGAACCGCCCTATCTTGGGCGCTGACTCATTTCATTAAAGATTGGCCCGGATTTAAGAAGGTACTCTAAAAATGACGACACTCACAAAATCATCCCCCTCAAAGAGTCTCCTTGTCCGTGTTCCCTTTATTGATCACATGCGGGGCTTTATCTTTTTATTGATGGCTGTCGACCATAGCTTGCATGCCTATGCGGCAAACTGGGGACGTTATTGGTTTTATCGAGACTATGATCGCTCTTACGTTTTTGACGCTCTTTATCTCTTTAATCAAGCAGCCGTTATGCCCGTTCTCTTTTTTACCTTTGGGGCTTATGTCCTCCCAAAGAGTGCGGCATTAGGATGGAAGTGCTTTTGGCAAGATCGCTTTGTTAAGCATATCCTCCCCTTCATGATAGGTATTCCTTTGGTTGTTCCCCTCTTAAGCTACCCTAAATTTCATGAATATGAGAATCCTTCCCCGACCTACCTTGAGTACTGGAAAGACATTTTCTTTAGCGAAAAACTCCAAGCCGGTCCCTATTGGGTTATGTATGCCGTTATTCTCTATACGATTATGCTTCTTCTGCTCAACAAGCTATTCCCTAAACTGATTCCTTGGACGGCACACGCTATTTCTAAAGCCGTCTCTTCACCTGCAAAAGCCTTCACTTCTTTCATTCTCTTTTCCATGATTGTTTACGGACTTAGTGACCTTCGTTGGGGCGCACCGTGGTGGATTGGCCTAAGAAACATCTTGCCCGACGTCCTTCACGGAGAACTCTTTTCTCTCCAAGCCTCTAAATTTCTTATGAATTTTGTGTATTTTGCTTTGGGAGCTGCCTTTATGCACTCTAAAGCTTGGGAACAGTCAAAGTACCGGACAAATTTTGAAAGTAAGCGTTTTTCCTTTCTCGGAATTACCCTCGTTATAGGCTTAGCCTATGTGCTTTATTCTCATTTTTACTTTGCCGACGGCGCTTTTGACTATTCTTTTTATAAAACTCTGCGTGAAGGTGATGAAACACTCCGAGCTTGGAGCGACGCCTTTGCTCTCCTACCGCAGGTTGCCCCCGCTATTTTAATTAGAACCTCTCTCTTGGGAGCCCTTGCCTTTTTCCAAGTCATAACTCTGATGACTTTCTTGAGTGCTCAAAGTACATCCTCAAACCCCAATGATTTCCGGACAAAAATATGGACAAGTGCAGCAGCCTGTTGTTGGGGGATATTTATATTCCACGATCCCCTTGTTATTTGGGGGCAGTTCTTTCTGACAGATTTTGACTTGATCATCTTTTTTAAGTTTGCCATTGTAGCCGTAGTAGGAATATCAAGTTCTTGGGCACTGACTCATCTTATTTTAAAGGTCAAATACATAAGGACGGTTTTTGAACTCGATTAATCCCTTTTGTTAGCAGTATATTTATTAACAGCACAGGCTTAAATCATGATTCAAACACCCTCTTTTCTAAAAAATCTTTTTTTCAGCATTCTTTTTTCGCTCTCCATAACTGAATCTTTTGCTTCTGAGCGCAGCGCTTCTTTTTTTACCGTTAACTCCATGGAAGAGTTGTTGCCTTCCCCGGAAAAAAACGGCATTAAACTTGGACCTAATACGGCTCTCTATATCGATAATGATGAGACCGTTGGCGGAGCTCGTTTTAACATCAACCCTGAAGTTGAGGGCGATTTACCTCCCTTAAAATTTCTTTGTTGCCCTGATTTGGCAAGAACCTACACTGATGTTTTAGAAGCTGCAGCAACCCTTTTACATAAAGAAAATGACGGAATTCCCCTTTGTAAATACAAGGCAATCATCCGACAAGCCAACTTTGACGTTTGCACGTGGAATGATCAACCGTGGCGTCACTTAGAAGCAGTGCCCCTTGAACCCGATTCTCTTGCAGCTTTTTTGAGTGTTGCAAGAACGCGTCATAGCCTCCTCAAAATTTGCTCAGGCCTGCAACTCACCTTTAATAAAATATCTTTTTTTGAAACATATCAAGAAACCCTAGGTTTCAAAACATGTTCTTTGAAAGAGTATCACTATGGAATTCGTGAAACCGGTGATTACCTCTATGCGCCGAGAGGAAAACACGTACGCATTCTCCAAGATTTAACAACAGGCGTCCCGTTTGGCGATCCATTAGACGCCGGTACATCCGAAGCTCCAACCCGTGTGCCTTCTGATATCGATACGATTATCTTAATCGATAATGCACCGACCGCCTGCAAATCGTTCTTGGAAGGTATGACACCGGATAACCTCGTAAAGCACGGGCTTTCTCCCGATACAAGAATTATAGCCATACAATATGATTTCTTTAAGAAAGTCATTACCCCTGAAAAGGTTGCCGAGGAGTACAAACTTTGGGTGAGATTTTTGGAAGTTCAAGAAGAAATTCGACGCGCCCAAGAATCTCGACGTTATGCATTCTTAAGAGGATCATCAGATACGGATAGCGGGTATGATACCAACCCCGATTCAGCCTCTTTGACCGCAAGTATCGACGGCACACCCTATAAACCGATTTCCTCTAGTGACGGAGAACTCAAAGAACAAGAAGAAGACGGTCTTTCTTCAGGTTTAGATGATGAAGATGGCACTTCTGAAGAACGATATTTCCGGTCAGGCTCCTCTGAAAACAATCAAAAGGACCACTAAAACAACCAATCCGACCCCTTGATTAAGTTTAAAAGCCTGCAGGCACTTCTTGGGGGTATGAAAATCCGTCAACACTAATTGATAGAACAGCAAAATAGCCGGAAAGGTTAAAAGACCCGTTAAAAAGCCTAAGTGCAACAAACTTAGGTCTTTTCTTTGTACAATACTAAAGGCAAGAGCCGCTAAAAACAAAGAATAACAAAGAGCCAAAAAGAATTTACTCTCCCCGAATATTGAGAGAGCCGAAGATTTTATACCGACTTTAATATCATCTTTCCGGTCTTGGTGAGCATAAATCGTATCATAAGCCAGAGTCCAAAAAACAGACCCGACATAAAGAACCAACACATCGGAAGAAAAGTCTAAACCTTTTGTGACATACGCATAGGCCATAAGCATGGAATAATTCATACACAGACCTAAAAATAATTGAGGCCAATAAGTCACCCTCTTTAAAAGAGGATAAAAGAACATCAAAGCAACAGCCCCCAAAGCAAGATAAAATACCTCAACCGGCATAAAGAACAATAAAATTGAAGCCGCCGTGAGCTGCCCTATAAAATAAGCAATCCCTTCGCCTATTGTCAAAGCGCCTCTTGCCAAGGGTCTATTTTTTGTACGCTCAACATAAGGATCAAGATTTCGATCTAAAAGATCATTGATCGTACACCCGGCACCTCTTATCAAAAAAGCCCCAACGGTAAAAAGGAGTATATCCGGCAGCGGCGGCATTCCTTGGTGGGCAAGGGTGAGTCCCCATAAGGCCGGGAAGAGCACAAGCCACGCTCCGACGGGTTTATCAAATCTCGAGAGTTCGATATACGCTTGCAAGCGTCTTTCTTGAAGAGCAGATAAAGAAAACATAGAGAAACTCATTTACTTAAGACAATTCCATATTATAGAATTTTTTCACAAAAAAAAGCCCCGTCTCATAAGAGCGATTTTAAGGTTAACTGCCATGATCTTACGCGCTCAAATCCTCTACAAGCCAGCTTAGGTTTTATCATAAGCCCTGACAATACGAGAAACAAGGGGATGGCGCATGACATCGCCGGCTTTAAGGTGACAGAAAGCAATGCCCTCCACACCCTCAAGCTTTTCTAAGGCATCAACCAACCCGCTTTTCACCCCTTTGGGAAGATCAACTTGGCTGGGGTCACCGGTTACAATCATCCGAGAATCATCCCCGAGGCGTGTTAAAAACATTTTCATTTGTTCAACGGTCGTATTTTGAGCCTCATCCAAAATGACATAAGCCCTCGATAACGTCCGCCCTCTCATAAACGCCAAAGGTGCCACTTCAATTTCACCGCTCTCGAGGCGACGTTCAACTTGATCAGAGGGCAGCATATCAAAGATTGCATCATAGAGAGGTCGCAAATAAGGGTCGACTTTCTCCCTCATATCCCCCGGCAGGAAGCCTAGTTTTTCACCTGCTTCAACGGCAGGGCGCGAAATAATAATTCGATCAACGTTCCCTGCTAAAAGCTGCGAAATGGCCATGGCCGTCGCAAGGTATGTCTTTCCCGTTCCGGCCGGCCCCAAACCAAATGTTAAATCATGTTTTTGCAAGAGGCTGATGTACTGAATTTGTCCCTCGGAGCGCGGCATTATCACCTTACGGCGCGTTGAAATAGACAAACCTCCGTGGGAGACTTGGGTTTTGCCGTTATGATCAGGTTTTGCAAGACGAAGATTAGCGTCAATTTCCCCGACACTAACGACTTGCCCGTTTTCGAGGCGCTCGTACATTTTGTGCAGAACAACCTCCGCAATGGCCACGCCTTCGGCACAACCGCTTAAGGTCACCCGATTCCCTCGGGCTTGAATCACAATATTCAGATTATTTTCAATGCGTTGTAAATAACGATCTCGTTCGCCGAATAAAAGAGGCAGCAAACGATTATCTTTAAATTCAATATCCAGAATTACATTATCACCAACCGCAATAGGAGAGGATTTATCTACGGGGATACTATTAGAAGATTTTGGGGTTTTAAAACCTGTTTTTTTTCCCACTTAGGCGGAGTCTCCCTACTATCTGAGCCTTTTTTGACTTGCTATAATCATAAGGGCGTTAAACATAAGATTATATCTTAATTATCCAGCAGAACCACTTCCCCTGTCAAACTATTATTCCCGCATCCGATAATCCTAACAGGTACAACCGTATTAATGAGACGCGGGTTTGCTTGCACATAAACCGACTGCATATAAGGGCTACGACCGGAAAGCTGCCCTTCATGACGGGATTTGCGTTCAAAAAGGACTTCCATTTCTTGGCCGACACACTTTTGGTTAAAGGCCGTTTGCTGCTCATTCAACAGGGCTTGGACTTCCGCCAAACGCTCTGCTTTTAAACTTTCGTCTACTTGCTGCTCGGATGCCCACGCCGGTGTCCCCGGACGCCGACTGTATTTAAAGGAATAAGCTTGGGCGTAATTCACCTGACGAATAAGATCAAGAGTTTCTTTATGATCTCGATCGTCTTCCCCCGGAAAACCAACAATAAAATCCGATGAAAAAGCAATATCGGGGCGGGCTTCTCGGAAACGATCAATAAGTTTAAAATAAAAGTCGCGATCATGTTTACGATTCATGGCTTTTAAAATACGACTTGATCCTGATTGTACGGGTAAATGCAAATAAGGCGACAGCTTTTTCACATCTCGATGAGCCTCTATTAAATCTTGGGTCACATCGCGGGGGTGGGATGTAATATAGCGAATAATCTCAAAAGCATCAAATTCTGCAATTTCTTGAATCAAACGCCCAAGGCTCCACTCTTGGCCTGCCGCATTTGGAGATTCTCCATGATAGGCATTTACATTTTGTCCCAACAACGTCACTTCTTTAACACCCAATTCGATGAGGCGCCTTGCATCTTTTAACACATCTTTAACAGGCCTTGAGTATTCGGCTCCTCGCGTATAAGGCACAACACAAAAGTGGCAGAACTTATCACAGCCTTCTTGAATGGATAAAAAAGCCGACGCTCCTTCTACATTGGTCATTTCAGGCAAAGTGTCAAATTTCGGGTTTTCCGGAAAATCAACATTCAACACACCGGCACCGCGCAATAAAGGATTATCGCGTTTTTCTTTGGTGCGCATGGCTCTTGCAACCATCTCGGGAAGCTCTTGATAGGACTGGGGGCCAAATACCATATCGACATAAGGAGCGCGACGCATAACCTCTGCCCCTTCAGCCTGAGCCGTACACCCTGCAACGGCAATGAGCATATCCTCCCCCCGAGCAACACGCTTTATTTTATGGGGCTTTACGCGACCTAAATCAGAATACAATTTTTCCGAAGCTTTTTCACGGATATGGCACGTGTTATAAATAGCCATATCAGCCTTTTCAAGATCCTCTGTCATTTCAAAACCGAGAGGCAACAGAATATCAGACATACGATTGCTGTCGTATACATTCATTTGACAGCCATAAGTTTTAATATAAAGCTGCTTTTTTTCTGTCTCGGTTGTTGTTTCAGAGGTTATCTTGCCGGTAGTCATTTTAGTCACCATAAGGTCATTATTTTAAAGAATTTTTAGCATTGATAAGCTTAAAACTGCAAGGGTAAAAAAACCGGAGCTCCTAAACAGAACACCGGTTTTAGTTTTTTATCTTAGAAAAGATAACGAAACAGTTAATTCACTAAGCCGCTTTACGCTTACGACCCAGACCAATTTGCATGGCCAAGCTGCTGCGCTTTTTAGCATAATTAGGAGCAACCATCGGATAATCGGCTGAAAGACCCCAACGCTCACGATATTGTTCAGGCGTCATGTTGTAAGAGCTCTTTAGGTGGCGTTTCAACATTTTTAATTGCTTACCGTCTTCAAGACAAATAATATAATCTTCTGTCACAGATTGGTTAACAGGTACTGCAGGGTCAGGACGGTTTGTGTTTGCAACACCATGTGTTGAAAGCTTCACAAGGGCTTTGTAAACTTGATCAATTACAGCAGGAATATCTTCAACAGCAACAGTATTGTTAGCAAAATATGCTGAAGAAATTTCAGTGGCTAAGCTTAGGAGTTCTGCAGAGCTCATTGATTCTACTGCGGGCAAGTTCATGTTTGTAATCATTTTATTTTCCTTTTCATCATCAAACGAATTTTAAGACATTATAGCCTTTGTTAACAAACCTTTTCTTTTAAATACATTAATATCAGGGAAGGTATTCAATATCAAAAGAGGTATTCATTTCGTATAACCTGTTCTAGGACAATCGCAAGAATAAATCAAGTATTTTTTTATAAATAATTTCAATTTTTTGAATAAGTGTAAATGATTGCATCAGGAGTGGAATTTTGACTTCCCTGCCTTTGGCTTTGATAATACCCTTTGCGCACTCCCTTTTTTTTGAAGCCAAGCCTTTCATAAAGGGCGATAGCAGGTTTATTATTACACCGAACTTCAAGAAAGCAGGACAAAATTTTTGACTGTTTTAAGACGTCTAGAAGGAGACTTTCCCCGATACCTTGTTTTCTATGGTTTTCACGGACACAAAAAGTCAAAATTTCCGCTTCATCTTCAATATTTTGGACGAGAATAAAGCCAACAAGTTCTTCTTTTACAAAGATACCTTTTGCAAAACAACTGTCAGTCAACTTACTTTCAAAAAAGGATGCTTCCCAAACATTGTCAAAGCATTGCCCGTAGAGTCTTGCCATATCAAGAGCCTTATCTGCCTCAAGGTCTCGCACATCAAACGTCATTTTAAATTCTTTGTTTTTCCGGTATCTGCTTCTCTTACATAAAGGGGAAGACACGGATAGTGCTCTAGCTCCTTTTCAGGAATCGTAGCGGCAAATTCAGCCAAATGGGTTGCTTGCGGCATAAAAGGATCCACTTGAAAGCCATACTCTTCCATAGGGAAAGCCCCGTTTCCGATACATAACGCTTTTTTATAGAAGGCATTTTTTGAGATGTCCTCCGGTGACAAAGAAAACGGAGTGCTTACAGCTTCTCCTTCTGCTGTAAAAAGTTGTCCGTAGAGCTCTAAACGGAGGGATTCTAAAAGAACCAAAATAGGCTGACTTGGCGAAAACTCCCTAAGATAGGATTTTAAAACCCACAAAAAAGAATCCACACCCAATGCCGGTTTTTCTGCTGCAAAAGAAATCCCTTGGGCTGTTGCAAGAGCAACACGAATACCCGTAAAAGACCCGGGTCCCCTTGTGGTTACCAAACGATCCAACCCTTGAAAAGTTAACTCATTGTCCGATAATACCTTTTGCAATTTAGGCAACAGGGTGACATCTTGCCCCCGAAACGCTTCGGTATGTTCAAAAAAAACAATGCGACCTTGCTTCATAAGTGCAAAAGAAGAGGAAAAATTGGCAAGGTCAAAAGCTAAAATATTCATATCCGGACTTAGTCTGATAAAATTGTTATTCTTTCACTTACCCATAGCATATGTGAGCGATAAATGACACTGATTCAACTTCACCCTATTCAAAATAAACTCATCCTCGATCTTGCTTACGCAACATCTCAAAACTTCACAGGCAATCCTGTTTATGCCCGTTCGCTTTGTTATCTTCATAAAGACGCCCATGAGAAACTTTTAAAGGCGCTCGAAATTGCTAATGCCCAAGGCTACGCCTTAAAAATATTTGATGCGTTCCGCCCCCAAGAAGCTCAGGAAAAACTCTGGGCTTTTTGTTCCGACCCTACTTATATTTGTCCTCCTGAAAAAGGCTCTCCCCATTCACGAGGTGTAGCCGTTGATCTGACGCTCGTTGATCAAGAAACAGGTCAAGATCTTGATATGGGAACACCCTTTGATGATTTCACCGTTTTTTCTCACCATGGCAATACGGATATTAACCAAGAAGCACAACGGAACCGCTGCCTTCTCACGGGTATCATGACCCTAGCCGGATGGGATTTTTTCAAAACTGAGTGGTGGCACTATCAATTGTTCCAAGCTAGGGAAAAATACGACTTGCTCTATGATAAAGACCTTGAAATCGGCATGATGGATTAAGAAAATATGACTCGGAAAGATAAAATTCATGTGTTAAGCCGTGCCGTCATCGTGGATCAGGGGCATATTTTACTTTGTAAAACCCTTGACCTACCCAAGGCCTTTTATTTTCTACCGGGCGGACACATTGAACATGGTGAAAGCGCTAAAGAAGCCGTCCTTCGAGAACTCCAAGAAGAAGCAGGGGTAAAAGAGTGCACAATTAAAAGATCCCTAGGCTGCCTTGAATATAGCTTCGAGCCGGGGCACAACAGCATTTGCCACAACCATGAGTATAACTTTATTTTTGAGGTCACCTCTCCAAGCTTGAAAAAACAAATACCTATTGCGCGCCTCGAAGATCATATCGAGCTTTTTTGGTTCCCGCTAGATCAGCTGTCCACCATTGACTTCAGGCCGGAACCGCTGCGGAATCTCTTAAGAAAATGGCTCGACGAGCCGTCTCTCCAAAATCTTGAAAGCGTTATGATATGAGCATTCCCCATCACCCCTTTTATTTCATTCGCCATGGCGAAACAGATTGGAACAAAGAACACCGAGCCATGGGACAAACTGATATTCCCCTAAATGAAACAGGAATAGCCCAAGCTAAAGTTGCTGCCCAAAACTTAAAACATATAAAGTTTTCCTCCATTGCGGTGAGCCCGTTAGCGCGGGCAAAAGTTACTTCTGAGATTATTTCTGCCGCTAACCCGACACCAATCAGCATCCTTCATAACCTAAAAGAGTGCGGATGGGGAATCAGGGAAGGACACCCCAAAGGGGATGGCGCTTGGCTCCGGCATTGGAGACAAGACAAGCCTATTGACCAAGCCGAGCTATTTTCTGACTTTTCCAAACGTGTTCTCGTTGGCCTTACACAAGCCTTGACCTTACCCGGGCCTGTCTTAATTGTCGCCCATGGCGGTGTTTATTGGGCTATACAAAAAGCCCTAGGGCTGCCTTTTATTGACTTACCCAATTGCCAACCGATCTATCACGAACCGCCAAAACACTCTACCCATCCATGGACTATTTATGAAGGAAAGCACTTGAAGATTAATTAATCCTTTTCCTCAACCGCATTAAGATATGGGGTTTATGGAGCCACTTCAGCACGAGTCCTTCTTGATCCGATGTCATCAAAGAGAAGGTAAATTTATACATAATAAAACTTCACTTCCTTTCGGCAAAACCCGACTACAAAAATATAACACCGGCTCAAACAGCTTAAATGAGATCGTCACCCTTCCATAACGGATTTAGAAGGATTGCCCTTTTTAAAAATTTTACGGCGCTTTGAAAGAGCCGTCATAAGATACCCCGCCTTTTCCACATCCATAGCAGCCAGAATAGCCGAAGCCTTTGTTTCTTTTACTTTCTCCATAATTTCAAGAAGAATCGAGAATTCGATGCCTTCCAAAACTTTAGCTGCTTGAGCAGGCTTCATGGATTCTGTCATTTTAACAAGGCGTTTTGTATTAGCGTTTTCGTCTTCCTCGATTTTATCAACAAGAACTTTTAGCTCTTCCTTTGTTTTTTTAAGTTCGGAAATTTTCTCATCCATTTTTTTAACAAGCGCCTGCAAGACTTGCTCTTTTTCAGAAATAGAATGCTCTCGATCAGCAAGCTGATTTCCCTTATCAAGGACACCTTTTAAAGCTCGGTATTGATCCGCGGTCATGTTAAAGGGATCAAATTTATCCAGAGCTTTTAGTTCATTTTTGTTTTTTTCGGGTAAGGAATCTAATTTTCCCAAAGGAGTCGGTTTTTCGTTTTTATTAGCAGAAGCGTGGACCTCTTTTAAAAGAGAGCTGCCGCCCATATGGCTAAAAAGCGTTGTGACTCGTGCACCCAAAACTAAAACAGCGAAGAAAATCACAAGGGGCACAAGACGTATTTTAAAAAGGAATAAAAAACTTAATTTTTCTTTCAAAGACTCTCCGACTCTCCGGCGAGAGAGGGAGGAAGAAGAAGCACGAGCAGAATTACCTTGCGGCAAAGCCTCTGCCGTAGTCACTCGGTAAGCTTTTAAAAGAGATTTCATAGGGCATAACCTTATCGTATTTAAAAAACCAAAAAAATGCTAACGCACATTTTTCAACTGACGGACGAGTTCGGGCTGGGAGGCTTCTTCTTCATAGTAAGGGGCATTTGAGGCGGCCGGTGAAACGCCGGCAGCTCTATCTTCCAATTCCTTATAAAGCGTCCGCGCAACTCGAATAGCCCCGTCAAGACGTTCCGCCAACTCTTCTCCACGCTCATTTAAAAAAGCCAAATCATCTTTTAAAGCACGGGCATCGTCCATCTCTTTTTGAGCACTTTTAAAAACAGACTCACCAACGCCTCGCAAATCTTTTATACTGGCATCGGCCTTGGACATAGACTCTGTAAATTGATTTAAAAAGGCCTGTATTTCTTCACGACTTTTATAAATGGTTGCCAGCTTTTTATTTAAACGCACGGCAAACGCAATAGTAGCCCCTAAACAGCTAATGACAATTAAATCTAAAATGATATCAAAACTCATGAAGTTTCCTTTTTGTGATTTTGTTGATCTTCATAAATACGTTGCAATTTTTTTTGTATCATATTTTGCTCAACACGCAGGGAAACAAAGCCGTCTCTTCGCCCTGCTTTTCCTTCTAAAATCTTAAAGCCGCCAACGGAGGCCTTTAAGAGAGATTGCGGTTTGGTGCGTAGTACGATTTGAGATCCGACTTTCCACTTTAAAGCTTCCCCAAGAGGAATGGACATTTCACCTAAAATCGTATCAACTTCTACTTCAGCATCCCAAACTTCACTCTGCAGATGCCCCGACCACATACTGTCGCCGCCGGACTTTTCACCCATAAACATTTGTACGATTTGATCACGCACAGGCTCAATGGAAGCATAAGGAATACAAAACTGAACATTCCCGCCGCGCCCTTCCATGGTAATCCGAACATTCACTAAAATAGCCGCATCGACAGGTCGGACAATCGCCGCAAAACGCGGGGTGGTTTCCATGCGATCATAACTGAAAGTGACGGGTGCAATGCTTGAAAAAGCTTGGGTAAAATCAATCAAAATAATATCGGCAAGTTCTTTTACAAGTCCCCGTTCAATCGAGGTAAAGGGACGCCCCTCTACTTTCAGTTCGGCAGTTTCATTTTTACCGCCCAGCAGGGTATCCACCAATGTATAAACAAGACCTGTTTCCACATATAAAAGAGACAGTGTCTCCCATTCTTCGGCCTTGAAAACGGTTAAAAGCGCTGGCAAAGAAACCGTATCAAGGTAATCTCCAAAACGAACAGACGTCATCTCATCGACACTTAGATCAACCGTAGAGGAGGTGAAATTTCTTAAAGACGTTGTTAAATTTCGTACAAGACGATCAAACACCACTTCCAACATCGGAAGGCGTTCATGGGAAAGCTTGCTGTTGTTAATAAGGAAATTAATACCGCCGGATTCTTTAGCTCCAACGCCGGCGCTTCCCAACAAGTTATCAATTTCATCTTGACTTAAAATACGCTCGGGTTCTTTATTTTCTTCGTCAATTTCACCCTCAGCAGCCCATTGAGCTGCAAGCTCTTCATCACTTAATTCTTCCTCTGCAGCATCACTCATTTTACTTAACCTTCCTGTTGAATACGGCCTTAACCATATATCGTTAAAAGCAATCTAAGTTTCCCTTAACCTTCCCTCCTTCTCAAGAATAAAAGGAAGCCCTGTTACTGGATAACGAACACCTGAAATAAAACATCTATGACTTTCACCGGCGCTGCAACCGTATTCACGCGCTTTAAAAGCTCTTCTTTCAAACGCTGAGAACCGGTAGAACCTTCCAGATCATCCACCCGCAACTCTCGTAAATAAACTTGAAAGGCATCAATAATACGAGGCTTAATCAAATCAAGGGTTTTTATAGCCTCGGGATCATGTATTTCGAATTTAACAGCCAAACGCAAATAAGGTTTACGCTTCGACGAACTTGTTTGAATATTCACCAATAATTCGGGCATTTCATAATAGGTAATGTGTTCGGGTAGTTTGACAACAGCCTCTTCCACGCTTTCTTCCTCACCGTGTTTAGCGTCCCCCTTATCAAGGCCAATAAGACCGCGCCCAAAGGACGTAAAAAAGAGAACAACGGCAAGAATAAGAATTAAGACTGTCGGAATACCGGCCGCCAACAATATTGTCATCATGCCGGAGCCGGATTTTTTCTTTTTTGCCTTGGCGTCTTCACCTTCAGAATCGCCGGACTCCTCCCCGATATCATCGGGGTCTTTAATCTCTTCGGCGTCGTCAACGTCTTTCTTAGTTTCGTCTGCCATTTTAATAGAATCTCCCTGTGATCTCCTTATTTTTCCAAGCTATGACAAGCAAAGAAAAACTTAAGATATATACATTTTATAGTAATTTTGAACCATTTAAAGGGCTTTGGCAAGACTCTTTACCGCTATCCCAAAAAGAAGGACAAAAAATAGTCTATTGTCATAGTTTTGAAAACATTATATTTTTAAGAAATTTCACTTTTTAGAACTTTCAAAAAAGTGTCCCCGTAAAATAGGAAAAAATAATGTTAAATATATCTGAAAAAGCCCGAGCCTATTTCGTCCTTTTTGCCATGATGATCTTAATCCTTTTAATCAACGTAGATTATACGGCCGTCAATATTGCTCTCCTTCCTATTTCTAAGGATAGCGGCGCCGACCTTAATACCCTCCAATGGTTATTAAGCGGCTATGTCTTAGCCTGGGCCGTCCTCGTGATTCCTGCCGGACAACTGGCCGATATTTACGGCAAGCGTCGATTGCTTTTATGGGGCGTAAATATCTTTGCCCTTTCCTCTATTTTATGCGGGATTGTCACATCGGCTCCTCTTTTGATTTTTGCTCGTGTTTTACAGGGGTTTGGGGGCGCTCTTTTTGTCCCGCCGCTCTACGCCCTTGTCTTTGAGTGTTTTCCTGAGAAAAACCGAGGTTTTGCTATCGGCATGCTTGGGGTTGGAGCAGCCGTTGGTCTTGCTATCGGGCCAAGCTTTGGGGGGTATATCCTTGCCAATTTCGGTTGGCGTTGGATCTTTCTTATTAACGGCCCCCTTTGCTTGATTACCGTTGCAATAATTATACTCTGTGTTGCCAAAGAACCTAAACGTATTGCCGAGGGTAAAGTCGATGTTCAAGGAAGCCTTCTTTTAGGAGTCTCTCTCATGGGATTCATGTACGCCCTTAATCAAAGTGAAGTTTGGGGACTTAAAGACCCTGCATTATGGGGAATTATTGCAGCTTCTCTTTCTCTCCTTGCCCTTTTTATAAAAACTTCCGAGAAAAAAGAAAATCGCTTGATCCCTAAAGGACTTTTCAGCAACAAACCTTTTATAGGATGTATGATCGGTTTTTCCGTTTATTGCTTTGCCTTTTCAACAATTCTTGTGATCATCGGATTATATTTACAAAATATTCAAGGTTATAGTCCCTATGAAGCCGGATTGATCTTCCTTTCCATGACCTGCGCCCTTGGACTCTTGTCTCCCTTTGGCGGAAGTTTCGTTGATAAGATGGATGCCCGCTACCCCATTTGCGGAGGTCTTTTATTACTTGGAGTCACCTTAATCTTTGCCATGTTCTTTAATACAAATACCGAAAAAACGACTCTCCTCGTTGTGCTTTTTGCCATGGGTCTCGGTATGGGTCTATCCTTTCCGGCTCTGAATGCCATGATGATGAAGGTCGTTGATCCAAAAAAACTTAGCACAGCCTCCGGAACATTTATTATGGCAGCCTGCACCTCTAACAGCTTGGGTGTTGTCGTCTCAACAAGCTTGTTTACAGGCCTTGGCGCAGTTTACTTTAACCGGTTGCTAACCGTAGAAGCCATTCCGTTAAACCCCGAAGCAACCCAAAACCTTTTAACCGTCTTGGGCAGTGCTTATCGGGACTTAAGTCTTTTAAGTACGTTCACCTCTCAAGAAATCACCCGTTATCTTGCAATGATCAACGACTCCTTGGTAAGGGCTTTATTCAGTGTTATAGGGCTTGTGGCAATTCTTTCTTTTGCTGCCGCACTCATTTGTTACAGAAGTATTACGCCCAAAAACGTCCTTAAAAACTAAGGAACTTTTTCCTCAAAAAAGGGGGTAAATTTTCTATTCACGGGCGTGCTCATATGTTATGTTTTGTCATAGATGAACTCATTTTCAAAAGACGTCTCTATGGCAGACTTAAGCAACATTAATTGTCTTGGTATTATTGCGGGTCACGGTGACCTGCCCCGCGATATCATTCAAGCCTGCCAAATACAAAACATCCCTTACTACATTATGGCTTATGACGGACAAACGGACCCCAAATTTGTTCAAGGATTACCCCATGATTGGGTTGGCCTTGGACAAGCCGGAAAAACCATCAAGCATTTCAAAACCAATAAAGTCGACCACATTGTCATGGCAGGCTATTTCAATCGCCCTGCTTGGAGCGACCTTAAACCGGATCTTAAAGGCGTTGCTCTGATGGCAAAGCTGGTCGGTAAACCCATGGGAGATGACGGACTCTTTCGCGTTATCGTAGATTTTTTTGAAAACGAAGGCCTTATTGTTATTAGCCCGGAAGACTTGCTTGGCCCACAGGCCATGGTGAACTTAGGAACTCTCACAAAAGAACAACCCGACGAGCAAGCTCTAAAAGATATTAGGCGCGGCCTCGACGTGGCCAAAGCCCTCGGCGCCCAAGATGTAGGACAAAGTGTTGTTGTACAACAAGGCCTTGTACTGGGAGTTGAAGCCATTGAGGGCTCCGATGAACTGATCAAACGCACGGCTTCCTTGAAACAAGACGGCCTTGGCGGTGTTTTCGTAAAAGTCATCAAACCCAATCAAGAAACACGCGTTGATCGTGCTGTTATCGGACCGAGGACTGTTGAATACGCAGCGCAAGCGGGTCTTCGCGGCATTGCTGCCGAAGCCGATCATGTTATTTTATTAAATAAAGACGAGACCATTGCCCTTGCGGACTCAAAGGGTCTTTTTATTACAGGAGTCTCCTATGACTAAAGAACGCAAAACCATTTATATCATTGCAGGCGAAGAAAGCGGTGACCAAATAGGAGGCGCCTTAATGAGCTCTCTAAAGGCACAATGTCCTAAGAACATTCACCTCCTTTTTGAAGGGGTCGGTAGCACGCGCATGTCAGAGGAAGGGCTTAAAAGTCTCTTTCCCATGGGTGAGCTCTCTATTATGGGGATCTTGGAAATTATCCCGCATATTATTAATGTCTTAACCCGCCTTGCCCAAACCCTTGATGATATCAAAAAAGTCAAACCGGATCTTGTCGTTACCATAGACGCGCCGGGCTTTAACTTTAGACTTGCCAAGCGCTTAAAACCTCTCAATATCCCCGTCATTCATATTACGGCACCAACGGTTTGGGCATGGCGCCCTCGTCGTGCCGAGAGGGTCGCCGGCTATTTAACGCACCTTTTAACCCTCTTTCATTTTGAACCCCCCTATTTCACAAAGCACGGTCTAAAAACAACCTTCATGGGGCATCCCCTTGTTGAAAAAAAGCTGTGGGATATTTCCCCCGAAGTGTACCGCAAAAAACACAAGCTTGAAAAAGATCAACCTCTCCTTTGTATTCTGCCGGGAAGCCGTCCCTCAGAGATCAAAACGCACCTTCCTCTCTTTTTAAATGCCGTCGAAATCCTGAAATCCCATCATCCCGATCTTAATGTTGTTATCCCGACCTTGCCCCGCTTTAAAGACCAAATAACACAAGCCCTAAAAGATCACGGCATTGCAGGATATGTCACAACCGATGAAACGGAAAAATACGAAGCTATGCGAGCCTCAACAGCTGCCCTTGCTGCCTCGGGCACTGTAACCCTGGAACTTGGCTTATGTGATACCCCTATGGTTGTTGCGTACAAAGGTAACCCGCTTTCCGCGGCCATTGTCCGCAAATTAATTCTCACAAAACATGTTTCTCTCACCAACATTTTATTAGAAAAAGAAGTCGTGCCCGAACTTTTACAAGAAAATTGCAAATCGGACGACCTCTCCCATGCCCTTCATAAACTCTTAAAAAAGAAATCAGAATCACATGCAATACAAAAAAGAGAGCTTGCAAAGCTACGCGCCCTCGTGGAACCAAAATCCGGAAAGTCCCCAAGTGATGTAGCAGCCCAAGCCGTCCTTGAAACGCTTTTAAAGAAATAAGCAAAAAATATGCCCGTTACCTTAGAGGATATCGCAAAGCTCAAGTCTCTTAACAAAGCGCTCTTGGCTCTTGATCTTGGCGGCAAACGTATTGGCGTTGCGGCCAGCGATCGCACATGGATGATTGCAAGCACCCTTGAGGTTATTCAACACGAAAAATTCACCCTGTCGGCCAAACGCGTCAAAGATCTTTATGACGAGAAAAAAAGCTGTGCCATCGTTGTGGGACTGCCTTTAAATATGGACGGAACCAAAGGCCCCCGAGCCCAATCTGCCGCTGATTTTGTTCGTAATTTTGAAGAGCTTTATCCGGATATTCCGATTGTTTTATGGGACGAACGCCTCTCAACGGTTGCCGTTGAAACGATCCTAGTGGAGGCCGACCTCTCGCGGAAACGTCGCAAAGAAGTGATTGACAAAGTTGCGGCTAATTATATTTTGCAAGGGTTTCTTGATCGTATGGAGAATGTGTGCCGCTCTACAAAACCTTTATAGAAACCTCCGACGCCGTCTCACATATCCTAACACGGCGATACAACCTCCAAGGCTCATAAGTCCTCCCCCAAGCCAAATCAACATGACAAGGGGATGGTAAAAGACCCGAAAAGACCGCTGACCCGTTTCAAGCATGGGGCCCAACACAACATATAATTGCGCCCAATATCGCCGAACAACGGCTGTTTTAGAAACAAGGGCTCCTTTTGTGCCGTAAAGCCGCGTCTCCGGTTTTAAAGTCGCAACGGCCTCTCCTTTAAAGTTAAAGACCCCAACCTCAGCAACCTCATTAATATAATTAGGCGCCTCATTCTGCCGAACACTCTCAAGAACAAAAGTATATCCTGCAAAAGTTTCGCTCTCTCCGGCTCCGAGCCAGAACGTTCCTTCTTCCTTAAATAAGGTGTCACTACTCATGCCGATGACGCAAATAGAAAAGCCGATATGAGCCAACATCATGGCATGGGCACGCTTTTTCACCAACGCTATACTGCTCGCCACAAGTACCCAAAGACTAAAGCCAAGGGCGAAAACGGCAATCAAATTCTCGGCATTTTTCTCAAGGGTTTCTTGATACATCAATACGGCAATCACCAGAAGCCCGCCATTCAAGGGCAAAAGGCGTTTGCGCAATAAGGGCCATAAAGGCGTCGGCTTCCATCCCACAAAAGTCGCAAGCCCCATGAGAAAAAGAACAGCCAAAGCAAGGGGGTTAATGCTTGTATTAAAGAACGATTCTGTGAGGGTTGCCTCTCCAAACACGGGGTAAAGAGTCCCCGCACCAAGAACAAGACTTATAAGGAGCAATATATATATATTTAAACTCACAAATCCTGATAAAGCCGGATAAATCACAGGCATTTTTGAACGCATCTTGTAGGCACGCACGGCAAATAACAGAAAAGAAAGCCCTGCCAATAAGGCTGTGAAAGTTAAAAGATAAAGCCCTCTTTGTTCATCCTTTGCAAAACCGTGAACAGAGGCCACAATTCCGGAACGCGTAATATAAGTCCCCAGTAAACTCGTTAAATAGGTAAGAAGACCTAAGAAAAGACACCACAATTTTAAGGAGCCCGTGCGGCGGTAAGAACCGATAGCATGAAGCAACGCCGTTGACACAAGCCACGGTAAAAGAGACGCATTTTCCACAGGATCCCAAGACCACCAGCCGCCCCAACCAAGTTCGTAGTAGGCCCATAAACTCCCCGCTGCCACGCCAAAAGTGAGAAAACTCCACGGGATTAAAGTCCATAAACGCATCCAACCGGCATGTTCTTTTTTAAAATGCCCCCGCCATAAAAATCCAACGGCCATAGCGAAGGGAATCACAAACCCAATATATCCAAAGTACAACGACGGCGGGTGAAAGGTCATAGAAGGGTCTTGCAAGATAGGGTTCAAGCCAAGACCTTTATGAGGTGTGACCTTAAGAGTCTCAAAGGGATTAGACGTCCACAGCATAAACAAAAGAAAGCCCCACAAAATCGCGCTTAAAATTGCCAACATGCGAGTGCGATCTCGGTGGGTTGCAATAGTACGCCCTGAAAAAGAAAACAACACGATATAGAGAGTTAAAGTCACAATCCACAAAAGCAACGAGCCTTCATGATTTCCCCAAAGGGCTACCAATCGATAGACTAAGGGTTCGGAAACTTCAGAATTAAGAGTTACAATTTTAAGGGAAAAGTCCGATGTCATAAAAGCATAAGCAAGGGCTGAAAAAGAACCCAAAAGAAGGAAAAGGAGAAAACTGCCGTTAATTTGAGCAAAGCGCAGGCTGAGCAGTGTTGAGTGACGCGCAATCATAAGAGGCACAAATGCACCAAGGGCGGCCACAATAAAAGAGGCGAGCAACATACTGTGTCCTAAATCAACAATCATCGCGACACCTGCCCCTGAGAGTCTTGCTTATTTTGAGCAAGTGAGTCCTTACCGTGATGCCGATCAAGAACTTCCTCAACTTGGGGCGGCATATAGGTTGCATCGTGTTTTGCCAAAATCGTACGAGCCATGAAAATCTGACTCTTTTGGTCAAAATAGCCCTCCGCCACAAGCCCTTGCCCTTCTCGAAACAGATCGGGTAAAAAGCCTTGGTATTCAACGGCCACTTCTTTATTGAAATCAGTCACCGCAAAACGCAGGCGATGCTCGCTTTTAGAGACAATTTTTACACTACCTTCTTTAATCATTCCCCCAAGACGCGCTCGTTTAGAAGCTTTTTCAGGGGTATCTAAAACCTCTGTCGGCGAGAAAAAAAACACAAGGTTATCCCTGAAATTCTGCATCACAAGGTAAAGGGTACCGCTTAATAAAGTAACGAGGACAAGGGTAACAAGCAAACGACGGGCAACGCTTTTTTTCATAGATTTATTAGATCTCTAAACTCTTAAGCTTTTTTTGAAGGCGACGACGTTTAGATAAAACAGCAAACAATAATCCCCCTAAGGCAGCCAAAGAAATCCCATAGGCAAAAGCAACATAGGTTCCGTAGTTTAAAGCATGATGATAAAAGTCAGATAAATCAGGTTCCATGGTAAAGCTCTTTTCGTGATTCGAGAATCATTTGCCGTTTCAATTTTTGAGAAAGTAAAAGGGTTTCAACTCGTAACAATCCTAAAACATATCCAAATAATAAAAAGCCTCCCGCGGCAAAGCCCAAAGGCCATAACATACCCTTATCAATATCGGAGCCACCCGATTTAAAAACGCCAGCAGGTTGATGAAGGGTACTCCACCACTCAACGGAATATTTAATAACGGGAAGGTTTACAAGACCTAGAATCAATAAGAATGCCCCCATACGGCTCGCTTTTTCTTGTTCTGAGAACGCTTGGACAAATAAAATATAGCCTGCATATAAAAAAGCCAACACCAACATAGATGTTAAGCGCGCGTCCCAAACCCACCAAGTTCCCCACATGGGTTTGCCCCATATAGATCCGGTCACGAGGGCAATAAGGGTAAAACACAACCCGACGGGAGCCGCAGCACGGGCATAAATAAAGGCCAAACTATGGTGCCAAATAAAGCCTCCTATGGCGCACAAGCCCATAAAGGCGTAAATCATCATGGCAAGCCAAGCTGCCGGCACATGGACATACATAATACGAACCGTTTCTTTTTGTTGATAATCAAGGGGAGAGTTAAAAAAGGCCAAATACAACGCAAGCCCAAGACATAGAGCAGCGCAAAGGCTTGCCGCAGACAGAGTCCGTCGACGCAACCAATGATAAAAAGAAACACGAAGAAGTTGATGAGCCATGAAAAAAATGCCGTTCTCTCTTTATTCCGAACAGCTAAACTTTAGCGCAAAATCCTCCTCGCGCCTATCCCCCTATTCCCCTCTCTTTCTCTTGCACTTTCATTAACCGTCTCAAAGCTCATCTGCAGCCCCTATGCAAAAAGCGCAACACCATCTTTACTTATAATTATTCGACAATGTGTCAAAAAATACCTATATAACTTATAGAAGGAAAAAACAAACCGTTTAAAACATAGATTTTATTTAAGAAAAGGATTTAACAATGAATAACTTTTTAAAAACTTCTCTATTAAGTGCCGTTCTTGTAACAACACTTTCTCAAGCCCATGCAAGCCAACTTGTTCCTGCAGGTTTTGATTTTGAAGCTGATGATGCAAGAAAAGCAAATGCCGGGGCGCTTGTTGTTTACACTGCTGAAGAAGCTTCAAAAGCAAATATCGCTCCGGAAGAGACTCAATCTTGGTGGTCAAAAGCAACCGGCGGCGTTTATAATCTGGGCGCAGGTCTTGTTGACCTTGGATACGGCCTTGTAAAGCCTGCTCCGACAACGGCAATTGTTCCTGTCGGTTTTGACTTTGAAAAAGACGATGCTAAAAAAGCGGCTGCGTCTAAAGAAAAATCAAGTTCCCTTTGGTCGGCTGTAACCAACGGCGGATATACCTTAGGTATGGGTCTTGTTGACCTTGGATATGGCGTTGCAAACACAGGGTATACCCTCGGTATGACGGCAAAAGGCCTCGGCGAAATGGCTTTTGGTGCAGGTGAAGTTGTTTATGGCGCAGCACACAATGCTTACGGAACATATGCCGGTGCAGATGAAGACTTCTTTAAGAACGGAAAAAGTTGGACGGATGCCGGTTTCAAAAACGTATCTTACGGTTTTGGAGATGTAAAAGACGGTGTGATGAATATCCCGAACACAGCAACACACTTTATCAACGGTCTGCCAAAGGTTGTGAACGGCGGCATTGAAATAGGCAACGGCATCAACGAATACTTTGCGAAATAAGGCTCTAAGAGTCTGATAAAGGCCCTCCTAAAACGGAGGGCTTTTTTTATGACTCATTCAAAGGCATACTAAAAATTAAGTCGTCACAGGGAATTTTTAATGAAAGCGCTACCCACATTGATAAAACTCGCACAACAGCGTCTCAATAACCAGCGTTTGCGTCTTGTGGAATTCGAAAAAAAAGACCAAGAACTTAAGCAATTCATCATAACGCTTCGCGAGAATCTCAAATTTGAATCGGAACGCGCAACCCAAGAGCCTCTATTAGCCGCACAATACGGTCAGTACGCCCAACAAGTCGAAGGACAAATTGCCAAGATAACGGTCACCTTTGAAGAAAATAAAAAACGCCTCATCCGAGAACAAGATCGTCTTGCCGTCCTCTTTAAAGAAAAAAAAGTGCTCGACCTTTATCAAGACGAACAACATAAAAAAAGGGTCAAAGAGCAAGAGGATAAAACTCAAAAAAATATTGATGAGATAGCCTCACGCCTAAAAAAACAAAGTCTTTAAATTTGTAACGCATAACCTTTGTAGAGAGCCCTTGCTCATTCCCGATTCAGTGAGGCGGGCTTAGAATTTTCATGTGTCGCCGCTTCCGCCAAGCTTTTTGAGCCCCCCTGAAACTGTAAAAAAACGCACCTAACCCATGGGATCATTATTTAATTAATTACCCTTCCTTGTTAGATCTTTCTAAAAACATGACAGAATCTTGGGAATATTATAAAGATCTAAAAAACTTAACTTTTGGCAATAAAATATTGCCTATTAGTGTAAACTCATGTTTCTATTGTTTCTTTTTATTTACTCAGAGCCCTTGATTTTTTAACACAAGAGTGTATAAAAAATTCCATGCGGGGACTTTTCGCCTTTTGAAAAGCGCTTCATAAAAACAACAGAAATAAGGGAGTATCACTATGTCCACAGAGACAACAGACGCACGGGAACCAACATTTAGCAAGGTTCGAGCTGCTCTTTTTCCAATTCATAACATTGAAATCAAAAAGTTTTTGCCACTTGCTTTAATCATGCTGTGCGTTCTTTTTAACTATACAATTCTACGGGATACAAAAGATTCCTTGATCGCCACCGCCCCCGGTGCAGGTCCGGAAGCAATCCCTTACCTTAAAGCTATCTTTGTGATGTTAGGCGCTATGTCCTTTGTGGTCTTGTATACAAAGCTTACAAACATGTTCTCATCTGAAAAGCTTTTTTACGGCATCGTCACGGCCTTTCTTATTTTCTTTGCTGCCTTTTCCTTTGTCCTTTACCCTAACATTGAGATGCTTCATCCCGATATTAATCGCGTGCATGACTTACAAGCGGAATTTCCCCGAGTAAAATTCTTGCTCTCTGTTTGGGCCGTTTGGACTTATTCATTATTCTATGTGATGTCCGAACTTTGGGGCAGCGTCATGATTTCCCTTTTGTTCTGGCAGTTTGCCAACGAAATCGTACGCTCTAGCGAAGCAAAGCGCTTTTATCCTTTGTTTGTTCTCATTGGCAATATTGCTTTAATGCTTTCCGGAACAGCTGTTGTGATCTTTTCTGACATTCGCCATTCCCTCCCGGCAGATGTAGACGCATGGGGCGTTTCTTTACAATATCTTGGTGTTACAATTGTTGTTGCAGGCTCTATTGCTATGTATATTTATCGTTGGATGCACAAAAATGTATTAACGAATCCTTTGTATTATGATGCCGCTTCGCCAAAAGCCCCCAAGAAAAAGAAACCGAAATTAGGCGTGATGGAAAGCTTTAAGTATCTTTTCTCATCTCCTTATATCGGCCTTATTGCTCTCTTGGTTTTGAGCTACGGCATGTCCATTAACCTCATCGAAGTTATTTGGAAAAAACAACTTTCCCTTCAATTCAGCGGTGACCCCAACGGATATAACACCTTTATGGGTAATTTCTCCCGTGTAACGGGTGCTGCTACCATTTCCATTATCTTCCTCACAAAAGGAATTGTCGGGCGCTTCGGTTGGTTCACAGGTGCGGTTATTACGCCTCTTGTTCTTGCGATTACAGGCGGTCTTTTCTTTGCTCTTGTTTTGTTTAGCGATCAACTGAATCCCATTGTTATGGGGCTTGGCTTTACGGCAACTTACATGGCCGTCTTGGTTGGTGCATTACAAAATATCCTCACAAAAGGCACAAAATATGCTCTTTTTGATCCTACAAAAGAAATGGCCTACATCCCCTTGGATCAAGATCTTAAAACAAAGGGTAAAGCTGCCGTTGATGTTATCGGCGGACGCCTCGGTAAAGCTGCCGGCGGCTGGACAATCCTTGGTATCTTTACGATCTTTGCCGTACAAGACATCATGATCGTCACGCCTTACTTAGCCGTCATCATTGCGGGTATCGTACTGGCATGGGTTGTTGGTGTAGGAGCATTAAGCGTTCGTTATAATCGTGCTTGCTCAGCCACAGAAGATGAAGAAGACGAAGCAGAAGTTGTTTCAGGGAAAACAGCGACTGCCGTCTAAAGCCGAACCTTACAATCGATTCAAAAAAACCGAGGGCTACCCTCGGTTTTTCTTTGTCTTTTTTCTTTTAAAACAAGGTCGTTAAAATCATTAATGCCGTAAAAAACAAAAGACTATAAGTTATTAAAGCACCCGCTTGCCGAAGAAGAGCGATATACTTGAGACACAAACAAAAAGCATGGGATAGGCGCGCAACACTTAACAAAATTCCTATCAAATGAAGGACGACGGCAGACCCGCCTAATGATTCCAAGAATCCCATGAGAATAAGAATTAAGGGAACATACTCGGCAAAATTACCGTGAGCCCTCATAGCCCGTTCTAGCTTTGGCACCTCCCCGCCCCCAAAGAGATTTGATGTTTTAAGCGCAAACGACTGACATTGGCCGATAAAACCAGATAAAGAACGGTTAAAATCGCGGCATAAAAGGCTGTGATGATCATGATTTTTCTCCTGTAAACTGTAACTCTTCTATCATCCGCCAAAAACCTCATTTCAGAAATAGTTTTTTCCAACAAAATCTCTGCAGTTCTCCCCTTCCCAAAAAGGCCAAAAAAAACTACAATTTAAAGAGTTTTTTAACATTTTATATGTTTTTCTAAAACATTAAGCCCCGAAGAGAGATGAGTCCCATGCCACGCGAAATTGAATTATCAAGTTTCCTATCCGGAAGCAACGCCTTATTCTTAGAGCAAACTTACTCTTCCTATGTGAAAGACCCCGCGTCCGTTGATCCCTCTTGGGTACAATTTTTTGCGAGCCTTGGGGATGACGTGCATGCCGTTCTTCAAGAAGCCGTCGGTGCGAGCTGGTCTCACCGTGTCGGCGAACAAAGCCTTGCTTACGGTCGCTATGGTGAAACAGACAGTGATGAGAGCTCTCGACCAAATGCAACGAAACCGTCTGCGGCTCCTGCTAAAGCGGATACGCAACAAGAGCCGCAAGGACAAGGGGCGACCGTTACGGCTATCAACCAAACAACCCTTGATGCACTGCGCGCATCCATGCTTATTCGAGTTTATCGAGTCCGAGCTCACTTGAACGCCAATCTTGACCCCCTTGGCATCCACCACAAAGACCTTCACCCCGAACTTGATCCTAAAAGTTACGGCTTTAACGATAAGGACTATGACCGCCCCATTTACCTTGGGGGAAGTCTTGGGCTTGAAAAAGCCACTTTGCGAGAAATTCTTGCGATTTTGAAACGTACTTATTGCGGTTCTATTGGTGTTGAATTCATGCATATTCAAGACCCTGACCAAAAATCTTGGATCCAGATGCAAATGGAAAATTACCAAAACGGCACCACAAAAGAAGAACGTATTCATGCCCTTGATTACCTCAACCGTGCCGATGATTTTGAAAGGTTCCTTGCGGTGAAATACCCCGGAGCCAAGCGTTTTGGCCTTGAAGGAGGGGAAAGTTTTATCCCGGCCATGGAAGTCATTTTAGAGGATTCGGCCCGTCGTGGTGTTTGTGAAGTCATTCTCGGCATGGCACACCGAGGGCGCTTGAATGTTTTAGCCAACATCATGGAAAAACCCTACAAATCGATTTTCTCTGAATTCCACGGCAACGAACCGACCCCCGAAGAGGCACAACAAGTCCAAGGCTCGGGCGATGTAAAATACCACCTCGGCGTTTCAACGGACCGTGTGATTGCAGGGCATAAGATCCACCTTTCCTTAACGGCTAACCCGTCTCATTTAGAAGGCGTTAATCCCGTTGTCATCGGAAAAGTGCGCGCAAAACAAACACGATTAAAAGACGATGCAAGAACAAAAGTCCTTGGCATTCTCATTCACGGAGACGCTGCTTTTGCGGGGCAAGGTTTAGTTGCCGAAACCCTTGAAATGTCCGAACTTCGAGGATATAAGGTCGGAGGCACGATCCATGTGATTATCAATAACCAAATCGGTTTTACAACATCTCCTCATTTATCACGCTCCTCTCCCTATTGCTCTGATGTTGTTAAGGGCATCCAAGCACCCGTCCTCCACGTTAACGGAGATGACGTAGATGCTGTTGCACGGGTCGCCCGTATGGCCTCCGAGTTCCGTTATAAATTTAAAAAGGACGTGGTTATTGATCTTTATTGCTACCGTCGTCACGGCCACAACGAAATTGACGAACCTTCTTTCACTCAACCTGTGATGTATAGAAAAATTCGTGCTCATGAAACAACACGTAACATCTACAATAAATTACTTATTGATGAGAAAGTTATCAGTGAAGAAGCCTCAAAAGAATTGACCGATGCCTTTCATCAAAAGCTTCAAACAGCCTTTGAAGAGTCAAAAGAGTATACGGGCAAGCGCAATGACTGGCTTGAGGGCGTTTGGTCCGGTATGCGCCATTCCGTTGATCTTCACAAACCCGTTATGACCGGCGCAGAACATGAGCTCCTTGAAAAAGTAGCCAAAGCCCTCACATCCTATCCTAAAACTTTTGATATTCACAAGCGCCTCGCCAAACAACTTGAAGCAAAGGATCTAACCCTTAAATCAGAAGAAAATATTGATTGGGCAACGGGAGAAGCCCTTGCATTCGGCTCTCTTTTGCTGGAGGGCTATCCCGTGCGCTTAAGCGGGCAAGACGTCGGACGCGGCACATTTTCCCAACGCCACGCTATAATGTATGATCAAAAAAACGGAGCGCCTTACATTCCGTTGAATAATATCGGTCGGGGTCAAAGGGAAATTGAAGTCGTTGACAGTCCTTTGTCGGAAGTCGCTGTCTTAGGATTCGAGCACGGCTATAGTTTGGCCGACCCTAATATCCTGGTTCTATGGGAGGCACAGTTTGGTGACTTTGCCAACGGAGCTCAAATGGTTATTGATCAATTTATTGCGGCCGGTGAAGCCAAATGGTCCCGCATGAGCGCCCTTGTCATGCTATTGCCTCACGGTTACGAAGGGCAAGGCCCCGAGCATTCCTCGGCTCGTTTAGAGCGCTATTTACAACTCTGTGCCGAAGAGAATATGTTTGTGGCCAACTGCACAACGCCCGCTAGCTTTTTCCATATCTTACGGCGACAAATGCATAGCGAAACGCGCAAGCCCCTTGTAATCATGACGCCAAAATCCTTATTACGCCATAAAAAAGCCGTCTCAAAACTGTCTGATTTCGAGGGAAAAACCCATTTCCGTGCCGTTCTGCCCGAGGCTGACACGACGATCAAGGAAAAAGAGGTGACACGCGTTATTTTATGTTCCGGTAAGGTTTATTACGACCTCCTTGAAACACGAGAAGCGAATGACCTAAAAAGCGTCGCAATCCTTCGACTTGAACAATTGTACCCTTTCCCCCATCAATTGATTGTGACAGAATTAAGGAAATATGCGGAAAAAGCGGACGTAGTTTGGTGCCAAGAAGAATCCGAGAACATGGGAGCTTGGACCTTTATAGATCGCCGTCTTGAAGCGGCCATGGGTGAAGCCAAACTGAAAAAAGCAAACCGTCCCCTTTATGTCGGAAGACCCCCTTCTGCCTCTACGGCAACGGGCTTTGCCAAGACCCATCTCCGTGAACAAGAAATTTTAGTTAAAGAAGCCTTAGGCTTAAAATAAAAAAAATTAAGGAAAAAAGCACAATGACAACAGAAATCAAAGTTCCGGCCTTGGGCGAATCCGTTAGTGAAGCCACGGTCGCTTCTTGGTTAAAAAAACCGGGCGATGCCGTTCAAACGGACGAAACCTTGGTCGAACTAGAAACAGACAAGGTAACCCTAGAGGTTAACGCGCCCGTGTCAGGAATCTTAGGGGACTACAGTGCTTCCGAAGGAGATACCGTTAAAATGGGAGACCTCTTGGGTGTGATTGAAGAAGGAGCAAGCGCTGCCGCTTCTTCCTCTACTCAAGCTAAAAAGGAAGCAGAACCGGAACCGAAAACAGAAGCAACCCCTGACGCCTCATCCATGCCGGCAGCATCGGCGCTTAAATCAAACTCTGCCCATGATAAGCTTGCGCCATCCGTTGCCAAATTGGCCTCGGAGCAAAATATTACGGTGAGCCAAGTCCAAGGTACGGGAAAAGACGGACGCGTTTTAAAAGGCGACCTATTAGCTTTCTCAGCGCGGGGATCAGCCGGAGGAAACGCCTCTCATACCCTCGGTGCAACAGCACCCCAAATTGCCCTTGATCTCTCGTCCGTTGCCCCTGCTCCTCAAAGGGCAAGAACTCCCCAAGATTCCCCACGGGAAGAGCGCGTTAAAATGACACGCCTGCGCAAAACAATTGCGACTCGTTTAAAAGAAGCCCAAAATACGGCAGCTATGCTTACTACCTTTAACGAAGTCGACATGACAAATGTCATGGCAGCCCGCAAACACTATCAAGAGCATTTTGTAAAAAAACACGGCGTGAAGCTCGGCTTTATGTCATTTTTTGTGAAAGCCGCCCTTGTTGCCTTGAAAGAAATCCCGGCCGTTAATGCGGAAATTGACGGGGAGGATCTGGTTTATAAAAATCACTATGATATTGGCGTTGCGGTTTCAACCCCCAACGGCCTTGTGGTACCGGTTATAAGAGATGCCGATCGGCTTGGTTTCTCGGATGTGGAAAAAACAATTGCCGACCTTGGAGTACGCGCCCGTGACGGCAAATTAGCCATGCAAGAACTCATGGGGGGAACCTTTACCGTTACCAATGGCGGCACATTTGGCTCCTTGATGTCTACGCCTATTTTAAACCCTCCTCAGTCAGGCATTCTCGGCATGCACAAAATCCAAGAACGCCCCATGGTTATTAACGGTGAAATCAAAGTGCGCCCTATGATGTATTTGGCTTTAAGTTATGATCACCGGATTATTGACGGCCGTGAAGCCGTTACTTTCTTAGTCCGTGTTAAAGAATGCATCGAAAATCCCGAGCGCATTCTCTTTGATATTTAGCCCTCAATAAAAAAAATAATAAAAAGACGACAACAGGTGAGTATAAAATGAGTGAAAAATCCTACGACTTAATTATCATTGGCGGCGGACCGGGGGGCTATGTATGCGCTATCAAGGCCGCCCAACTGGGGTTGAAAGTTGCTTGTGTTGAAATGCGCCGTACACTTGGTGGGTGCTGCTTAAACGTAGGGTGCATTCCCTCCAAGGTGCTTTTGCACTCCTCCCAAAGATTTGAAGAAGCTCAACATCATTTAGGCGACCACGGCATTGAAATTTCAGGGGTGAAACTTAATCTAAAAAAATTTCTTGACCGTAAAAACAATGTCGTTGAAGAGTTGGCAAAAGGCATTGACTTCCTTTTCAAAAAGAACAAAATCGATTTCATCAACGGTAAAGCCGAATTTATCTCAAAAACAGAAGTCAAAGTTGACGGAAAAACAGTCTACTCGGCCAAAAACTTTGTTATTGCAACGGGCTCTGAAGTTGTAAGCTTGCCGGGTATTACAATCGACGAAAAACAGATCGTCAGCTCAACGGGCGCCCTTGAACTTCCTCAAGTCCCAAAACATCTTGTGGTTATCGGCGGCGGGTATATCGGCCTTGAACTCGGCACGGTTTGGCGTCGTTTGGGTGCAAAGGTTACTGTTGTTGAATTTGCCGACCGCATTGTGCCGGCTATGGATCATGAGATTGGCGACGCTCTGCATAGGGAGCTCAAGAAACAAGGGATAGACTTTAATCTTTCTACAAAAGTTACAGAGGTTAAAAAAGATAAATCAGGCTTAACGGTCACCCTCGAGCCGGCCTCAGGAGGTAAAGCCGAACACATTAACTGTGATGTTTTGCTGTCTTGCGCAGGACGTAAACCTTACACCGGCGGCCTTGGACTGGAAAACCTCGGGATTGAACTTGATGAACGGGGTCGTATACCCGTGAACGGTGCTTTTCAAACCTCAGTTCCTCATATTTTTGCCCTTGGCGACGTGATCGACGGGCCTATGCTGGCTCACAAAGCAGAAGAAGAAGGGGTTGCCGTGGCCGAAATTTTAGCAGGACAACATCCCCATATTAATTATAACGCCATCCCGGGGGTTGTATACACTCACCCCGAAGTCGCCACCGTCGGCAAAACAGAAGAAGATCTTAAAAAGGCCAACATTTCTTATAAAGTCGGAAAATTTCCCTTTATGGCCAATGCTCGAGCAAAAGCCAACGGGGAAACAGTCGGTATGGTCAAGATCCTAAGCGATAAAGCTAGCGACGAAGTCCTTGGTGTTCATATTATTCACAGCGAGGCCGGCACCATGATTTCGGAATGTGTTTTAGCCCTTGAGTACCGTGCTTCGTCCGAAGATATTGCACGGACGTGCCACCCCCACCCCACCGTTAGCGAGGCCATCAAAGAAGCTGCCCTTGCCGCCTACAGTAAAGCGATCCATGCTTAGGCGTTAAGAAAGTTTAAAACAGGAAAAAAAGATAACAAGTTCACACTTTCAAAAAGTTAAAGGGCTCCTTCGTCAGTTGAAAGAGCCCTTTTAATTTCTTGGCCGCACCCCCGCGCGCGAAGGTCATTCGGTTAGCGCAGAAATGTGTTATGATGGCCTCTCGTGGCACTTTCCATCATACTAGGCCTATTGGGGACGACGTAATACCACGGGGCAAGCCCCGTGGATGTTTACTTATGAATCTGATACCAAGTTTCGGATCCCTTAGATGACTTATTTAATTGTCAATAATTGTCCGTCTTTTCCTAGCATAGACGTATCAACTTGATTCATACCGCTTATAGTTAGGTCTTTCACTTGTGCTAAAGGTGAAAGGTCAATCACATTTTTGCAGTAACCTATGGTAAGTTTTGAAACCTGTGAAAAAATGGAGACATCATTAAGTTGAGGTTGGCTGTATATTGTTAACTCCTTTACATTTTGCAGAGCTGAAAAGTCCTCAACAGAAAAAAGTTGTGAGATAGAGACTTTATCGACACCGGCAAGCCCCGATATATCTGTAATATCCCGGCACCCTGATAAATCTACACTCTGTGCATTTAAAGTTGGCAAAATGCCGGAAACACTCTTAACGCCGTCTAGCCGAATATGTTTTACGTTGCTAAAATGTGAAATGTCTTCAACAATAGGAAGGTATCTTATAGATAATTTATAGACATTTCTGAAATTTAAGACTGCTTCGGAAAGGTCTGCTATTAGTTCATCGGTAACTCTTCCAAAATACTGTCCGTTAAGGGTAATAGATACCGGAAGAACACCTGCCAAATGTAAAGCTCTGAATCCTTTTGAAAGAGGGTATAGTTCTTTAGAAATATTTGTTGAGGATGCTATATTATGGATAGCCTCTATAGGAAGAGATGCCCAACTTCCGGAGTTTTGATCTAATCTGAAATTAAGCGAAACAGAATTTTGATCATCGATATCGTATGCAATACCGTTATTTGTTGCATTAATTGTTGTTGTAAAAGCTAGGGTAGAAAGTGCAAATATAATATTCTTCATAATAATATTCCCGATGTTAAGTTTACTTGGATTCGAAATAAAAAGAACCCTTATCTTATATAGTTATTTAATATGAATTTGCAATAAAAAAAATAACTGTATCTTTCGAAGCAGAAAGAAGATGGGGCAGAAAGCAATCTAAAACTTCGGGCTACTGACATTGCCCCCGCGCGTCCCCCCGTTCTCTCTGCATTCTTTTATAGATTGTAAATTTCATAAATTTTAAAGATCATGTTACACTGAAAAAATAACGTTTGCGAATGATCATGATTCAAGTAAGAACAGTGTTTAAAATTACGGCCCCTTTGTTGAGTATCTTTATTCTCATCAACGGCTTGGGTGTCTTGGCAACGTTTATCCCGATTCAAATTAATGCGGGAGGCGGAAGCGCTTTTGACGTCGGTCTTATTACGGGTGCTTACTATCTGGGCATGTCTCTTGGGGCTTTTCGTAATGCACACCTTATTTTACGCATCGGTCATATCAGAGCCTTTTCCGCCTTTGCAGCTCTGATTACCGTTGCCATCCTGTCCATGGGGTTTTCTTATTCTTTACTACTCTGGTGTCTATTGCGCGCCTTATCGGGATATTGCTTGGCCGGTTTATATATTGTGGTTGAAAGTTGGATTCTTAAAGAAAGCACCGTTAAAACACGAGGCGTGTTTCTTGCCCTTTATATGATTGCCATTTACGGAGCCTCTGCCTCGGGTCAATTTCTTTTAAATATCGGCAGTGCCACCTCCTCTCTCATGTTTACCGTTGCGGCTATGTTGGCAGCTCTTTCCATTGTCCCTCTTGCCGTCACCCGTGCCGGTAACCCCGTGATTGAAGAGCCGTCTGCCCTAAACATTTTCGACCTCTTTAAGCTCTCGCCCTCGGGGCTGGTTTCCTGTACCTGTTCGGGTTTGATGTTTGGCGCGATTTCAGCCTTTGTTCCCTTATACCTTCGCACAATACTTGCCGATTTATCGCAAACGGCCTTTGTCATGTTTTTGGTTTTGATGGGAGGGGTTTTATTGCAATACCCCGTGGGTTGGTTATCGGATCAATTTGACCGTCGAAAAATGCTTATGATTTTATGCGGCGTTATTATTGCCATCGGCACTACGTTAATTATCATCCCTCCGCAATCCGGTCTTTTTTTATACGGGCTCATGTTCTTTTTTGGCGGCGCTTCGTTTTCATTATATCCCGTTAGTATGAGCCATACCTGCGACGTTCTCAATCCGAATGCCATTGTATCCGCCACACAAGGACTTATGCTCGCTTACGGCGTGGGCGCTATTTTCGGCCCCCTTATTGCGCCTATTTTTCAATCTATTTTCGGCTATGTCGGGATTTTTATTTATTTTAACATCGCCTGTCTTGGTCTGGGAGTTTATCTTTTCACCCGCCTCCTGACCCAAAAACCGCACACGGCCGCAGAGCAACACAGCTTTGTCCCTATGCCCAATACAACCCCCATTGCGGCGGAACTCGACCCCCGAGCCGATGCGTAACCATTGTTTTGATCTCCCCGTTTATCCAGTGTTAGAGAATCCTTTAACAGTTTTTTAATGTTTCTTTGTTATAATTCAAGTGCTTACATTTTACTTAGGGAGGGTATTATGAAAAATTCTTGTTCTATAGCTTCTAGCTGTTGTAAGAGCCTTTTAGGGTTTTTAATATTAATTATCGCATCACTTTTCCTTCTTTGCCTTGTAAGTATTTTCCAACAACTGGGACCTTTTCCTGATGTTCTTAACATCAAGTCTGAGGGAACAAATTCGGTTAATGAGGTTGATGCTGCTCTTGCCTTTATTGCAAGTATCGCGACTGTTGCCCTTGCTTACATTGCTTATTATCAAGTTTCACCCATCAAAAACACCTTGAAAATGGAATTTATTCGCCATCTTGACGAGCAATGGATTTCAAAAGAAATAACAGAAGTGCGTTGTGAACTGTGGGAGATTTACTGGAACGAACTAAAAAAGACACATGGTCATAAAGAACTTGCAATTGATAAAGTTAAAACTTACGTGAATGATTTATATATAAATTCCATAAAAGAACCCTCGACATCAATAAAGTATAACAAAAATGATAAAGAAGGAGATCAAGAAAAAAATATCGAGAGATTTTTTCGATATTTAAATTTTATGGATGTCATGGGAACAATATATATTTATAAAAACAGCGGCGTATTAGAAGAAAAAGATATAAAGATCCTTTATGCAGGACGACTTAAGAGATACTTAGATTTCTATCAAACCTATTTTGACCACTGCTACAGAGAAAAAAGGCCTAAACCCAATGCCATGCTTCTTTTGGAAGAGTGGAAAGATAATCCCCCCTAATTCAACCTAATCGGGCCGCCTGCTTCTTTGCCGCGCCTTGCGGCTTCAAGGTTTCTTGAGAGGGCTTCTTCTTGGGGGCTCGGATAATAGCGAACTTTGTCCAGTTCGCGCTCTTTGATGGCGTTTTCAGCTTCCCCCTCCTCCTCATCGGTAAAGGCTTTCAATATTTTTCCAACCCCAATGGGACGTGCCGTATTCTTGGCAGGGTAAACGCTTACAAGTTGGGCGCGTCGCGTCGGATCAGGGGTTGTATAACAATCGGGGGAACCGATGGTTTTATAGCAATATAAAGGGGCTTGCCCCTCGGCATCTTCATTGGAAACCCCTGCCCAGCCCGAGCTAATAATACGTTCGGACGAACTAAAGCCCGACCCGTCACAGCCGATTAAAATAAGGGTTACCCCTAAAGAGAGAGCGCCCGAAAGGCTTTTAAGAGAGAGAGTCATTTCCGCCCTGTAACTGCGTTCTTTTCAATAATACCTTTAGATTAACATAATTTTTACGGGAGGGCTTACAATTTTCCTGCGCTCATGATAAAAATGAAAGAAAATATAAAAGGCTTTTTCCATGAAAATTACCGTTCTAAAAGAGCGCCGCCAAAATGAAACACGGGTTGCGGCAACCCCCGAGACTGTCAAGAAAATGACCGCCCTCGGATTCGACGTCCATGTTGAAAAAGGAGCGGGCTTAGCGGCCTCTTTCACCGATGAGGCTTATAAACAAGCCGGTGCCACCCTCGACGCCACGTCGGAAGCAGCCTCTAAGGACACGGATATTCTCTTAAAGGTTCGCCACCCTCTTATGAAAGGTGACGGAAATGTTGATGAGCTTAGCGCCTTGAAAAAGGGAGCGCTTTTAATTTCCGCCCTTTCGCCGTTTACCAACGACGCCGGCATCAAAGCTTATGCTAAAAACGGTATCACGGCCGTTAGTCTCGAGATGATTCCCCGCATTACCCGCGCCCAAAGCATGGATATTTTATCCTCCCAAGCCAACCTTGGGGGCTATCGTGCCATCGTTGAGGCTATTTACTGTTACGGAGCGTCCTTTCCCATGATGATGACGGCAGCCGGTACGGTTCCGCCTGCAAAAGTTCTCATTCTTGGCGCCGGTGTGGCCGGCCTTCAAGCTATTGCAACGGCAAAGCGCTTGGGTGCTGTTGTTTCGGCTTTTGATGTGCGCCCTGCCGTGAAAGAACAAGTGGAGAGTTTAGGGGCTAAGTTCGTCGAAGTCGAAAGCGATGAAGCCCAAGACGCCGAAACCGCCGGCGGGTACGCCAAAGAGATGAGTGCCGACTACAAAAAACGTCAAGCCGAGAAAATCGCCGCAACCGTTGCCGCCTCGGATATCATCGTGACAACAGCGCTTATTCCGGGAAAGCCTGCCCCAAAACTGATTTCTGCCGCCATGGTGAAAAGCATGAAAACCGGTAGTGTTATCGTGGATATGGCCGTTGAAGCCGGCGGTAATGTTGAAGGCTCCCAACCTGAAAAAATCGTTGAAACAAACGGCGTTAAAATCATCGGTTACGGCAACCTTCCGGGACGCCTCGCCTCAGAAGCCGCTACCCTTTACGCCCGCAACATTTACAACTTGCTCGTCTTACTTTGGGATAAGGACGCAAAAAAACTGACGATCAACCTTGATGACGATATCCTTAAGGGCTCAATTTTGACCCACGGCGGCGCGGTCATTCACCCGAATTTCAAACACCTTGGCAGTGCGGCCGCTCCTAAAAAAGAGGCTGCTAAAAAAGCCGTTCCCCAAAAAGAGCCCGCTAAAAAGGAAATCGCTAAAAAAGTCGCTCCCAAAAAAGAGCCCGCTAAAAAAGCGACGCCAAAAAACACAAAGAAAAAGGTCTAAAAAATGAGTTTAGATACCGTCGTTCAAAACGCAAAAGAAATTTCAAGTAAGGCTGTTGCCCTTGCCGAAAAATCAACGGAACTCCAAAAGATAGCCCAAGAAGCTATTAACAACGCCGCCGCCCAAGAAGCTGCCTTAGGAACCTCTCCCTTGATTATGGGTCTCACCATTTTTATTCTGGCGGTTTTCGTCGGATACTATGTTGTTTGGAAAGTCACACCTGCCCTGCACTCGCCCCTCATGGCGATCACCAATGCGGTTTCCAGTGTGATCATTGTCGGCGCTCTTATGGCGGCCGGCCTTGCCGACTTTAACTTTGCATCCATCATGGGCTTTATTGCCGTGACTCTTGCCTCCATTAATATTTTTGGCGGTTTTATTGTGACACAGCGCATGCTCTCCATGTTCTCCTCCAATAAAAAGAAAAAATAAAGGCCTTTTCCCATGAGTGATAATCTTCAAGCCGTTCTTTACCTCATCGCCTCTGTCTGCTTTATTATGGCATTGCGCGGTTTATCCTCTCCTAAAACTGCTCGGGGCGGCAACGCCTACGGCATGATCGGAATGCTCCTTGCCGTCTCGGCAACGGTTTTCTCCGCAGACGTTAACAATTATTTCCTCATTGTCCTCGGGGTTGCCGTCGGCGGCGCTATTGGAACAGTCATTGCAAAGAAAATTGAAATGACCGCTTTGCCTCAATTGGTCGCAGCCTTTCACAGCCTTGTCGGATTGGCAGCGGTATGCGTGGCAACCTCTGCTTTGTTAAGCCCTGCGGCCTTTGGTATCGGTACCGTTGCTCATATTGCAGAGGCGAGCCTCATTGAAATGTCTATTGGGGCTGCCATTGGGGCAATTACCTTTACAGGTTCTCTTGTGGCTTTCGGTAAACTGCAAGGCTTGGTTAGCGGTACTCCCCTTACCTTTTCAGGGCAGCACCGGTTAAATGCCGCCCTTGGCTTAAGCCTCATTGCTCTGACCTTCTTTTTTGTGCAATCGGAGTCCTATGCTATTTTCGCCCTCATTATACTGGTCAGCCTTCTTCTTGGATTCTTACTGATCCTCCCCATTGGCGGTGCCGATATGCCCGTTATTGTTTCCATGTTAAACTCTTACTCGGGTTGGGCTGCTGCCGGTATCGGCTTTACGCTCAATAACCATCTCCTTATCATTACGGGCGCTCTTGTGGGCGCTTCCGGTGCGATCCTAAGCTATATCATGTGCAAAGGCATGAACCGTTCCATCTTTAATGTTGTTTTAGGGGGCTTTGGCGGCGGTAGCTCGGCAAATGCAGCCGCGGACGGTGTCGCACAAATTGATCGCTCTTATAAATCAGGCAGCGCCGATGATGCGGCTTATATCCTTGAAAACGCCGAATCCGTCATCATTGTCCCCGGCTATGGTATGGCCGTTGCACAAGCTCAACATGCCTTAAGAGAAATGACCGATGCTCTAAAGGAAAAAGGCATTAAAGTCCGCTATGCCATCCACCCCGTGGCCGGTCGTATGCCGGGGCACATGAATGTTCTTTTAGCAGAAGCGAATATCCCCTATGAGGATGTTTTAGAACTTGACGAAATTAACAGAGACTTTTCACAAACCGATGTGGCTTTTGTGATTGGCGCTAACGATGTCACAAACCCGATTGCTAAAACAGACCCGAAAAGCCCTATTTACGGCATGCCTATTTTGGATGTTGAGAATGCCAAAACCGTTCTTTTTGTGAAACGCTCTATGAGCCCCGGGTATTCCGGTGTGGATAACGAACTTTTCTATCGAGATAACACCATGATGCTTTTTGGTGATGCCAAGAAAATGTGTGAAGAAATTGTAAGGGCATTTTAACGTACTCTTCCCCTTCAACGGAATCCATAAGTAAGAAAAAACCACAGATAGCCTCTGTGGTTTTTTATGAGCAAGTTTTATGAAGTTAACTAGCGCTATTTGGTTTTAAAACGCCGGCCTAATTATCAATGCTTTCAGTCACACCGTTTTTCAAAACTTCTGCAATTGTTAAATAATAAAGAGTTGTCTCCCCTGCTTTTTGAACAACATAAGTTTGGTATTTGCCAATCCAAGGAAAGTTTTGATAATACTTTGGTGATAGGGGAATATTGTCTAATCTCACAACTGTCTTTGCAGTTACAGTCCCGGAGATTTCTCCCCATTTTAACTGAACAAGCGAATATTTCTTATTATCTCTTTCTGAGTAAAGAGTCCTATGTTTCATAAATTCATCCACATGATCAGCCACATCAGACGCAAGCGGTAAAGTTGCATTGCTGCTTGTAAAAGAAGATGAACTCAATAAAAGCGCAGTTAAAGTTGACTTAAAAATTATTTTCATTTTATTTCCTTAATTAGTTTACGTAATAATTAAATAATAATGAAATAATAATTGTCAATATTTTTTTTCAAAATATGCCGTAAGACTTTGAGTGAATGATCAAAAAATTAAGAAAAAGATAAAAAAATTTGAGAGTTTTTTTTCGGGCAGGCAGATTAAGTTTTCTTAGAAAGTGATAGCAAGTACTCGTCCTTTGTGAGTTCCCAAACTTCTGCTTCGGTATAGTAAGGATCAACAAAATTTACAGGTTTTAGACCCTTAAACCTTGCCCCTGTTTTTTCTTTAATACGCCCGGAACGATGATTGCCTTTTGCATTGGTAAAAATCATTTTATCAAAATTAAGGTCCTTAAAAGCATAGGCCGTGACGGGCTCGATAGCTTCGGTCATATAGCCTTTTCCCCAATACTTTTTAGCAAGCCAAAATCCCCGATTATCGGTTTCGCTCAAGCGGATTTCAATACTACCGATCAAATCCTTAGGAGCCGATTTTAAAAACAACCCCCAACACCAATTGCTTTTACCTTGGTAAGGTAGGAGATGAGTTTCGATAAAATCTTGAACACCTCCTTGGGGATAAGGCCATGGAACACGAGCCGCTAAATGACGGATAATCGTCATAAAGCGCCCCTCTTTAAGGGTAAAATTTGTCTAAACACTCACTTGCCCGTTTATATTCCATCAAAGACAAAGCGGCTTGCAAGTCCTTATATACCTTATCATTCCATGAAATAGACGGCATTATTTTCTCCTCAACACTATAAATAGGCATAGGGGCGTTATGGTTTAAAATAGAAAAAAACTGCGCAAGGACATCATAAGAAACGGTTTCCATATGGAGCTCATCTTTAACCCCTTGGGTCGCTTGAGGATCTTTCTCTAAAACAGCTGCCATAATAGACCCCATCATATAGGCTGCATAGGCCGGCGTTGTCACAGGAAGACTGCTTTGGGGGAGATGATGATAACCGCGACCTTGGAAAAAGGGGTCGTCCGCATGGATCACATAAGGAAGATTAATCATGCCGCAGGTTAGTTTTGAACGGGGTGAATTGCTCTTTAAAACATGATTGGTAAGGGGCGCAAGACGCATTGCAAAATCACAATGGGGTGCTTGCTGAGTCATGAAGAAATAACTTTTTACCCCTGCTCTTTGAGCAACTTTTAAAAGTCTCTCATGTTCTTCCAAATAGACCTCAAATGAAAGAGAAGGATCGAGGTGTTCCGTTGTTGCAGCAGCAAAGGCTTTTAAATTAATAAAAACATCAACTTTTTTCTGTTTTAAATAAGAGGTGAGCTGATCATCGCTGTAAGAGGTTTTTGATAAAAAAGTCAAAGCATTTTGCCGAACCTCCAAGCCAAAGCGTTTTTGAAGGTCAACAAGGAGATCTATATTTTGATCCCATAAAATAATTTTTGCCGCACTTTTTGATCCCATGCCACCCGAAAGAAGTTTCACAAATTCTTGACCCAAAGGGCACGTAGCGCCATAAATTAAAACACATTTTTGTGAAAACACGTCAAGAGAAAGAGCCGGCGTTGCTTCATAGAAAATATCTTCAATCGTAAGAGGGACAACGTCGCCTTCATCTTCAGAGAGTTTCATAAAATCAACTTTAAAGGAAGAAAGGTTCCTTAAAAGAGCACGCACTTTTGCTCCTAAATAAGAAGAATCCGTGACAACAATATGGTGAGGATGCATCCCTTCCGAATTAAAGTTCTCGATTAAATCCGGCAGGTCGGACAACGAGCCAAGCACATCAACGCCTTGAATAGAATCGCCAACTTTAGGGTTGCTGTCAACAATGCCGATGACGTCATAAAGGTATTGCTTTTTATGGCTTAACCTCTTTAAAAAATATTTAGTTGAGTGCCCTGCCCCTACCAAAATAACTCGGGAAACAGGCGTATCTGCCAAAGCACTCTCTTCGCTATTAAGCCAACGTTCATAAAAAATACGAAAGAATAAGCGAGAGCCGATAAGGAGCACGCTCGCCACACCCCAATTCACCAAAACAACCATATTAGGGATTGGGATCGGTTGCATATGAGCTTTCGTTATTAAGGGGAAAAAGATCAAGGAAGAAAAGCCCAAGACACCGACAAGCAAAGCCGACTGGCGCCAAGACACATAACGCCAAACGCCTCTATAGGTTTGGAACCATAGAAAGAAACCGCTTGTAATAAGGGCAAAAATAAAAGATTGCTTTAAAATAAAACCGGAGGACAAAAGAGATAATTCATCCCTCATAACAAACCACATAGACAACTGCAAGGCGGCAAACAAGGCAGCAACATCATGGGTAAAGATCAAAAAACGCTTATCGAGCCCGGCAAAACGGGGAAGTAATTCCTGTCCCTTGTGTTTTAAAATTTTTAAGGTGTCTAAGGATATTTTCACGTCAAACCTCACTAATTCTTTTGTTGAGCATTGGCATAAATAATAGACCATGCTTCCTTATCCACAGGAGAAACAGACAGTCTTGATTGTTTCACCAAGGGTAAATGAGACAAACGCGGGTCGTCTTTTATTTCTTGCAAAGTAACTTGGTGTTTAACATCCTCGACAACTTTAAAGTCAACCATCCCAAAACGCCCTGTTTCATCGCTTGGATCAGGATAATATTCTTTAACTACTTCCACAATACCGACGATTTTTCTCTCTTTAACGGAATGATAAAAAAAGGCCAAATCACCCGTTTTCATAGCCTTCATATTATTAGCCGCTTGGTAATTTCGTACCCCGTTCCAAGGCTCTGTTTCAACGCGTTTTTGGTCTTCCCAAGACCAAGTATTCGGTTCCGACTTAATCAACCAGTAATTCATGAACTTTGACTTTCTTAAATAATCTCGGGAACCGGCGGTCGCATCAGTAAAGTTGCCAGTTCTTCCTTGATAGTTTTGCCTTCATAAAGTACCCGATAAACAGCCTCGCAAATAGGCATATCAATACCCTGTTCTTGGGTCAGTTGTCGCACCGCTTTGACTGTATAAGCGCCTTCCGTTAAAACATGACCCTCCTCTAACAAGATTTTTGTGTTACCGCCTTGCCCTAATTCAAACCCAAAATTCATATTACGAGACGTATTGGATATAGAGCATAAAATAAGATCCCCCATACCTGAAAGCCCCATAAAGGTCTCGCGTTTTGCCCCTCTTTTCACACCGAAACGAACCATTTCTTCAAGGCCTCGGGTAATGAGTGCGGCCCTTAGATTTTCTCCAAAACCGGCTCCCGTTACCAAACCGGAAGCAATAGCAACAACGTTTTTAAGAGCCCCTCCCACTTGAACGCCCATAATATCATCACTCGGATAAATCCTAAAAGTAAGAGAGCTTAAAAGAGTCGCAAGTATTTCGGCTTGGTCAAGGGTTTTAGAAGCCAGCGTTGCTGCCCCCGGAGAACCCGTAGCAATTTCTGTTGCAAAGTTAGGCCCTGATAAAACGGCAATAGGCGTTGCAGGAATCACATTGGCACAAATATCCGTGATTAGAGCCCCCGTTGAAATCTCAATCCCCTTAGAACAAAAAACAAGAGTTGTTTCAGGTTTAAGATGCTCTTTTAAAGACGTTAAAAAACTCCGAATAGCTTGGGCAGGTGTTACCACCAATAAAACCTCCCCCTGAGCAGCCTTAGCCAAATCACAGGTAACGGTAATCTCTTTTGGTATTTTCACACCGGGCAAGCGTGTTTTATTTTCGCCATGTTGATCAATTTCGTCTTTTTCTTCTTGCAAATAAGCCCACAAGGTAACCTCGTTACCGGCATAGTGCGCTTGCAAGGCAAGAGCCGTTCCCCACGCACCTGCTCCTAAAACAGTTACTTTTTTTCTCATTATTATTTTCTCCTGCTCTCTTTATATATATGAGGGCTCGTTTACAGATAACTCGTTTAAAGGCCATCGCGGTCGCGGTTTGAAATCTAATGCGTCCACGGAACCGTGCTTCATTTTCTCAATACCTGCCCACGCAATCATCACCCCGTTATCTGTACATAAATTAAGGGGCGGCGCCACAAAAGGCAACTTAAATTCATGGGCAAGCTCTTTGATATTGTCGCGCAGAAAGACATTGGCCGCAACCCCACCAGATACAACAAGAGCCGTTAACTGTTGTGATCTTTCGTCACAGTGCTTTAAAGCATTTTTTAAACGATCACAAAGAGTATCTGAAATAGCCGTTTGCAAGCCGGCACTTAAATCACAGGCATCTTGGGGAGAAAATCCGTCACCGAGTTTTTCGATCTCACGTCTCACAGCCGACTTTAATCCTGAGAAAGAAAAACGGCAAGCCATACCGTCCTTTGTGCGCCCTTTTAAGGGGCGAGGCAATTGAAAGCGCTTTTTATCCCCTGTTAAAGCCGCTTTTTCAACATTTGCCCCCCCCGGATACGGTAATCCCATCATCTTTGCACATTTATCAAAGCATTCTCCGACAGCATCATCTTGGGTTGATCCAAGAACTTCAAAATCTAAAGCAGATTTTACAACAACAATCTGAGAATGTCCCCCGGAAACAAGAAGCAATAAATAAGGAAAAGACAAATTATCACTTAAACGCGGCACCAGCCCATGGCCGGCAAGATGATTAATAGCCAAAAAAGGCTTATTATGGACGGCGGCTATGCTTTTGCCCATCATCACCCCAACCATCACGCCGCCGATGAGACCCGGACCACACGTCACAGCCACGCCGTCAATATCGGCTAGGGTTAACTTCGCGTCCTTTAAGGTTTGTTTTAATAAAGGGGGCAATACCTGCAAATGAGCTCTGGCCGCAACTTCGGGCACAACGCCGCCAAATGCCTCATGTTCTTCCAGCTGAGTAAAAACACGATGTGCCAAAACACAGGGCCTGTTGCCCTGATCGGTATGAAGCGTATCCGGTGTTTTATCGCTGACAAGGGCTACAGCCGTTTCATCGCAGCTTGTTTCAATTCCTAAAATAATCATCGTTTTTTTATGGTTTTCTCTTTTATTTTCTTCATTAATAAAGCATTTTATAAGGGACGTACCACAAAAAAAGAAAAAAATGTCTTCAACACAAACCGGAAAACAAGCTTTTAAAACCTTTAAAATAGGAACAAGAGGAAGCGCTCTGGCTTTATATCAAGCAGAACTCGTTCGAAACCTCTTGATCCAAAAGGCGCAAAGGGTATCTGCGCCTTATAAGTTTGAAATCGTCAAAATTAAGACAACAGGCGATAAAATACTTGATCGACGCCTTAGTGACGTGGGGGGAAAGGCGCTTTTTACAAAGGAAATCGACCTGCAACTTTTGGACGGCCATATTGATATTGCCGTTCACTCCATGAAAGATTGTGAAACGTGGCTCCCTCCCGCCTTTCAACTGGCAGCTATTTTAAAGAGAGACGATCCCCGAGATGCCCTCATCAGCCAAGGCAAAAAAACACTGACCGATCTCCCTGTTAAATCACTTTTCGGCACATGCTCTCTGAGACGAACCTCTCAAATTTTAAATTTACGTCCCGACCTTCAAACGATCCTGTTTCGAGGCAATATCCAAACCCGTCTTCAAAAAATCGACAACCATGAAGCAGCGGCCACAATGCTGGCTCTTGCAGGCCTGAATCGTATGGGGCTAGAGCATAAGGCGTGCCAAATTTTCTCCCCCCAAGAAATGACCCCCTGTGCAGCTCAAGGAGCCATTGGCGCTGTTTGTCTTAAAGATAACATCACAACTCTTGATTTTCTTCAGGGCATCAACCATCCGCCCAGTTTTGAAGCTATCCGATTGGAACGCGGCTTTCTTGAGCGCATTGACGGACATTGCGGTACTCCCGTTGGAGCCCTTGCCACCTTTAACGAGGGAAACGTCAACTTTGTAGCTTGTGTTGCAACCCTTGACGGTCAATATCTTTGGCGAGAGAGTCTATCCCTTACAAAGGAAAAGGCTCCGCAAGAAATTTTTACACTGGGTCTGGAAATGAAAAAATGGCTCAACAAACACGGGCTCTAAAGTATGATTCTTTTAATACGGCCGGATATTGACTCGCAACGCATTGCCCCTGATTTTCAGAATTTGGGGCACAAGGTTATTATCTCTCCCCTTCTAAAAATTCACTTGCAAACTGTGGTTGTACCCGAATGTGATGCCGTTTGCCTAAGTAGTAAGAATGCGATTCATGCCCTAAAAGAAGTCTCAAAAAAAACACCTCTTTATTGTGTCGGCGAGTACACCTCAAAAATACTCAAAGACCTAGGATTTGAAACCGTTATAACAGCCCCAACGGCTCTCGATTTATTAAAAATTCTTCGCAAAAAAGAACCGCGCAGCAACATTCTTTATCTTTCAGGAGAAATCTCGACCCTTGATTTTTCAACTCACCTTCCACACTGCCATAAATTAATTTGCTATACGGCCGAACCACAAAAGAACTTCTCCCCCGAGGTCTTAAAAGCCTTCCAAGAAGACCAAATTACCCATATTCCCCTTTACTCTATACGCTCATTTAAAATTTTAAATCAACTTTTACTGAAAAATAAGATAGACTTAAAAAATATAATAATATCGGCCTTAAGCAAAGACATAGCTGAAAACGCGAAAGATTTTGATTTTAAAGAGGTTTTAACAGCAAGGACACCGACACACCAATCCTTGATTAACTTATTGCAGGATAGAAATAATGCCCCATAAGAAAAATAATCCGGAAAAAAGTGACTCTCAAACAAAAGAGAACAAGGCCGGTACCCCAACACAAAAAGATAATCCCCCCTCTTCTTCTCCCCGTAAAACCGTCAACCTCTTTATGGTTGTTCTTCTTTTGCTTATTGTCGGTGGCATTTACCTCCATCAAAAAGGCTACATTACAAAATATTACCCCCTCGTTAAGTCAAAATTTGAGGGGAAAAGCCCCATAGATGCAACAGTGGATATTCCTCAACAAGACCCTGTAAACTTCTCAAAAACCCTTGCCGGAAATAGCAAAGAAACAGAAAACGGCGCAGAGCCTGAGACAACTCTTCCCCCGCAAGGGAGCCCTTCCTCCTCTTCGGACTCCTATGATTCTTCCCTGAATATTGACGGGAGAGCACCTTCAAATCCTCCGCAAGGCGAGACACTAAAAGACCTCCAAGAACGCGTTGCAACCTTAGAGGAAAAACTCTTAGCCCTTTCTGCCGCCATGCAACAAACTCAAAACACGTCTCCCCCAACGGAGCTACCCGCAGCGGACAACAAGCTTATATTTGCCCTAAGCACTCTACAAGATCTCCAAAATCGTTTAGATCAAGGCCTTTCTTTTACACAAGAACTTTCAAGCCTCAAAAACCTTTTAACTGACGAGGACTATGCTATTTTGCAAGAATACGCCCCCATCGGCGTCCCTAATCTGCCGTACCTGATTAAAAATTTTAAAGGTGTCGAGCGCTTCCTTAAACAACAAGAGACTTTTAAAAATTCAACAACAGCGGTTGAAAAATTCTTGGCTTTATTGGGTCAACTGATCCATATAGAGAAAACCACCACTAACGATCAAATGTATGAATTAACAGATATCGTCAGTTCCTATAAAATACGTCTCCAAAATGATGATATTGAAAAGGTTATTGCTGAAATTGAGGCTGTATCCGATAAAGATGAAACCCTCGCCTTATGGCTTGCACACGCAAAGGCCTATAATAGGGTTCAAAAAATTATCCGTAAAACCAAGCAATCTCTCTTTCAACCTAACCTCTAAAACAGGTCTTTGATATGCGCACACTACTCTTTATCCTTATTCAAGTTGCCCTCTTTACCTTATTGGCTTTTTGGTATCAACAAAACCCGGGAGACCTTCGTATCGACTGGCTGGGCTATCGCCTTGAAATGAGCATTGCCGTTTTCCTTATTTTAACCGGCCTTCTCATCGGCCTATTTTATACCGCTATTCGCTTAATCCTTAATATCTTTCACCTTCCTTCTTTTTTCAGAGCACGTTATGCGAAATATAATCAAATGCGCGGTGTCCATGCCGTTGAGGACAGCTTGGTAGCCTATCTTGCTCAAGATTCAAGGCTCTTAAAGAAAACCGGAAAATACGTAGGATCTTTTTTAAAAGCCAGCCCCCTCAACTTTTTCTTCCGAGGAGAAGCCGCGCTTTTGACTGAAGATTACCCAAAAGCCGGTGCGCTTTTTAAAACCCTTACACAACATGATTCTATGGCTTTTGCAGGATATTACGGCCTTATGCGCCTTGCCCTGACACAGCAAGATTTATCCAAAGCTATTGTTTACGCAGACCTTGCGCTTTCTCAAAATCCCGAAGCCCTTCCCCTTCGAAAGAAAATTGCAGATCTTTCCCTCGAGATAAAAGACTACGAAAGATCCCTTAAAGAAATCAATATTCTATTACGACAAACCCCAAAATCTATTTCTCTTTTAAAAAAGAAAAGTACCGCCCTTTATCATCTTGCCCAAGAAGAACGCAGTAAAAATAATTCCCGCCAAGGCCTTGAGTTCACGGAACAAGCCCTTAAAATCACACCGGATCACCAAGATTTAGTCACGCTCCATATTAAACTCTTACGAGACCTCGGCAAAGAAAGAGCTGCTGCAAAAGCCCTTGAGAAAGCTTGGCAAACCGCTCCACAAGAAAATTATGTGCAACTTTATTTGGCCGTTAAAGGAACAAAAACGGACCTTGAGAAATTCAAGTCCGTCCAAAACCTTGTGAGCTTTTCTCCCGATCATCCGGAAAGCTATCTCGCAACGGCAAATTATGCCGTTAAAGCACAATTATGGGGCCCTGCCCATGATGCCCTTAACAAACTCATTGATAAAGGTATTAAATCAAAGGCCGTTTATCTGTTGATGGAGGCTCTGGAAAAGGCCGAAAGAAAATAAGCCCAATATTCTCATACGGTAAATACCCTGCTCACCATTCCCCGCCCACTCTTTCTTACTGTAAAATCCTGCTGATCTCTTTGGGTTGAGCGCTGCCTTGTGCCTGACTTACGCTCGGGTATCACTTCAATAATATTATCTACGTGGGAAACTGTTTGGCTATACACACCCTTTTTATGAGCTTCAATAAAAGCATCAGAAATAGGCAGGGAGATAAGCCCTAAAACAAACATTATCAGAGGTATTGTTAAATTGAATGTTTAAAAAATACTGTTCTTTTTTTTCGACGCTGCATTTTCTCAAGGTTTTTTATACATATGATTGTTTCACATTATTTTATAATGTCGTAATATAACCTAATTTAATAGCCTTTGTTTGAAAAATTTATGGTTGTAAATATATGTCAAAAAATCCCTCACAGAATAATCACTATGTTCCAAAATGGTATCAAGAAGGGTTTCTTAACAAAGAGTCTAACAAGCTATTCATCCTTGATTTAAATCCAGATGATATAAAAAAAGCGAATGGCGAGCTTGTATTATCCAAAGGAAAAGTAAAGAAACATAACAGCATAAAACATTCACCACCGTCAAAATGTTTCGTTGAAAGGGACTTATATACTACATTTTTTGGTGAAGAGATAAACGATGAAATCGAACGCATACTATTTGGAAAAATAGATGATGTTGGTGCAAGAGCCATTAAGGCCTTCGTTGGAGAGGATCCTTCAGAGAGACATTATAATTTTTTGAATTTTTTTGAATATATTGATGCTCAGAAAATACGAACGCCAAAAGGCTTACATTGGATAAAGGCTCATTATTCTAGCCTCGATCAACATGCATTAATGAGCGAAATGCAAAAAGTACGCTATATGCATTGTAATATTTGGACTAAAAGTGTACGTGAAATTGTATCCGCAAAAAAATCAGCTTTAAAATTTATTTTGTCGGATCATCCCGTTACAATTTACAATTACGCATGTCCACCAAGCAATGGACGATGCACCTATCCAAATGATCCTTCGATCCAGTTAAAAGCTACCCAAACAATTTTTCCCTTAAATATGAATAATTGCTTAATTTTAACTAATTATGAATATGCAGAAAACCCCAATATAAAGAAACCATTAGAAAAACATATAAATGCTCGTACTTTTTCAGATAATACCATAGTGAACACTATGGATTTAATTAAATCGCGTTTTTTAAAGGATGAAGATGTAGAAAAAATTAATTTTATCATAAAATCAAGGGCGCACAGGTACATAGCGGCGCCCGAAAAAGAGTGGCTATATCCAGAAAAAAGAATCAATTTGGCTTGGTCAAAATTACGACAGGTTTTACTTCCTCCAGAGTCTGGGGTTCTATTTTCTGGTGGCGAAATATTGGCTGAGTTAGGCGATGGATCTATTCATTATCAAGATCAGTTTGGTCGCACTACTCCAGAAAATAAAAACCTTAGGAAAGACGAAATAAAAGGTAAACCCCCTGTAAATGATCCCTGTCCTTGTGGAAGTGGCAAAAAATATAAGAAATGTTGTAAAGATAAAAAGCCAACAGAAAGACCATCATGGACTGAACTTAGTATTCGTGAAAGGAATTTAAAATTCTTTCAAGGTATTGTTAATATTTTAGGACTCTCTCACGATAAAACATGGGATGATGTACGAAGAGAACTAAGTGATGATCAGGTGTGTAACATACATCGTTTATATGCATGCTTATGGCCTAAAGAAACCGATGTTCTCAGCTTATTGCCTAAGCCTGACGGCACATTAAGGGCCTTATATACAGGAATCATTGATTATCGTCTTATTTTCCTTCCAAGCAGTTTGTCATTATATTTTGATGAAATAATTGTTCAGAGTCCTTTTATAAGCCCCTATAATTTTAAACCTGAATATGACCCTGTTAAAAACCCTCACAAATACAAACAAACAACATTAAATAATGTTTTACTTTTTCTACATCTTTTCCCCTTTATTGAATCGGGATATATTAATTTTATTACTGACCCTTGCATGTTTGACAGTCATTTAAAAGAGCAAATACTTAATTCAGCACAGGAGCCTCTAAAAAAAATTACAATTCCTCTTAATGAAAAAAGAGTATTAGAGAAACTATGCGAAGAGAATTTAATTCATACAATATGCAGCAGCACCAAAGAGCAACAGAAATCTTACCTTCGTCAAACAAACCCTAATTTATCTGGTGAAAGAATTGAAAAATTAATTAAAGGTTTTGAAATTGAAAAACAACAAAACCCCTTAGTGCTATTACAAGACGATATTTTTAATCAAGGTGAAGGGCAGATCACAACGATTAATATGATTCCTAATTTTGAAATGTCATTGTTTATTGCTCAAGTAACAGGTTCATTTTTATTAACTGATAGCCCTTCACGATGGGGTGAAATAGAAAAATCACAAAAGAGCCAAGATAATCTTAAAAAGAATTGGAATGATTTATGTACTTGTATTAATAATTTTGAATATATATTCAGTGCAAATTCTGACACAACGTTTCAATTAAGAAAATCTGGAAAGTTGAGAAATATGCGCGAAGCATTCAAAGAAATATATTCCTCTATTCAAAATGCTATAGATCATCCACAATACATTTGCCCAACAGAGATGTTAAAAAAGAAATTTACTCAAGCTTACAAAATATCGAAAGATGAGCTCTCATCAAATGATATAAAATATAGCTTTACCTGCAAATTAAAGGCCATTATTCCAACGGGTGGTATTGAAAATATTAATGTACAAAGAATGCTATTATCTTCCGGTAGTAATAATCATCTTAAAAATGTCCCCATGGCTATTTTTCTAGAAATAAATAGCTGCATTAAAGAATAGCTCCCATTGAAAATCGATTAATTAAAAGAGGATTTATTCCTTCCTCTCTCCTTGTTATTTGTTTGCTCTTTTTTCGCCAAAAGGCCAGTATGGAAGGGTTTCCTATAACGTTAATTTTCAACGCTACCAACCTGTTTATTTAGATAGAGCTGCCTTAAACGGCTTGCCCCTCTCTCTTTTTACCCTCAATTGCTTTAATGCGTGATTTTATTGAATAAATAAAGATATTTGGAAAGTAGGTACGAGGAAATAAGAATGAAGTTAAAATCTTTTGATTTTCTCCCCATTTACTCCTCGGCTTTTTTGCGGGAATATGAGGGAATGCTTGAAGCCTTGTGGAATATGGCTCCCCGGGACGGGCTCGAACCGCCGACCCAATGATTAACAGTCATTTGCTCTACCAACTGAGCTACCGGGGAATAAAGTGTCTCTTAAGACTGGGTCTTCAGGGACTTGGTATGAGATCTTAATAGCAAACTCTTACGCCTTTGGAAAGAGGTTTTTTTAAGTTTGGAGGCCGGGACCGGAATCGAACCGACGTACAAGGATTTGCAGTCCTCTGCATAACCACTCTGCCACCCGGCCAAACTAAAACTTCCCTCAAGGGCATATCTGAAACTAACCATTTCAACGGTTTTCGTCAATGTCCTTTTTCTGCTTTTTTCGACGAAAGTAAAAATAAACACCGGTCGAAGCCAACAGGATTAAAATGCCGGAAACCGTATACTTTTGGAATTTAACGGCTTGAGAAATAGCATACTCAATTTCATCGGCAAAGAAATAACCCAATAAGTATCCGGCTCCGCAACTTAACACCGCCCAAATGGCCGCTGCAATCACATTTAAAATTGCAAAACGCTTAACGGGAATGCCGCTTGCCCCAATAACAAAGGGACTGACTGTGCGGATGCCGTAAATAAAACGAAAGCCAAGGATAAACCAAATATGATAGCGATGAAGCAGTGCAAAAGCTTTATGAGCCTTATCCCTTAACGCAGGTTTACGTTCCAACAAGCCCGGCCCGTAAATACGCCCCAAAAAGAAAAGAAGCTGATCGGCAAATAACGACCCTGAAAAAGAAATCAAGATAATAAGGGGAAAGGAGAGATACCCTTTAAAGGAAAAGAATCCGGCCGTCAGAACAACCGATTCTCCTTCAACAAAGGATCCTAAAAGTAAAATAATATAGCCCGCAGTCGGGCCATACTCCACAAGCAATTCTTCCACACGACTCTCATGTCTTAATTTTCTGATTTATCTGTAGCGAGCTTACGACAAAAAGGCAACTTTATAAAGAAAAGTGTTCTATTTTCAAATTTTTTTCATTTTTTTCACGAAAAGACTTGACGATCCCCCCTATAAGATATATATAATAATTAATTTAACTCGCAAAGAGTTAGATTACTTCATACACATAGTCCCCTCCTTGGAAAAGCCTCTCTTTATTGAGAGGTTTTTCTTTGAGCTTTTTCTAAGAAGACACGAAGCCGTTTCCTTTTTCTTTACCGAGCTAATGCCCTGCCGTCAAATCATGATCAACAACGACGGAATAATGAGGATCTTTTTCTTTATTGCAAATAACGGTAATCCCTTTGCGATCCAAAAGCTTGATACAATCTTGGCTTAAGCCTTTAAGCTTCAAGTCCTTTTTAAGAAACTTGTACTTAAAAGCCATAACCTTTATTGCTTCAAGGGCAGAATGATCCCACACGCGACTTTCTGAAAAATCAATCACATTATGCTCAGGATCTTCTTTTGGTGTAAAAAGCTCTTTAAAACTGGCAATAGAACCAAAAAAGAGAGGGCCCCTCAACTTATAAGTTTTAAGATCCTTACTTTCATCATAGGTTATTGTTGCATAAATATGCTGCGCACTCTGCCACACATAAGACAAGGCAGAAAAAATAACGCCGATTAAAACAGCAATAGCAAGATCATAGGCAACGGTGACGGCGGATACCAAAACAATAATAAAGGCATCAATTTTCGGTACCTTGGTCATCACACGTAAAGAAGACCAAGCAAATGTCCCGATAACAACCATAAACATAACCCCCACAAGAGCTGCAATAGGAATGCGTTCGATAACCGGGGAGGCGACAACAATAAAAAAGATGAGGAAAAGAGCAGCAGCAATACCGGAAAGGCGCCGCCTCGCCCCGGAACTTATGTTAATCATACTTTGCCCAATCATGGCACAGCCCCCCATGCCGCCAAAAAAGCCCGTGACAACGTTCCCCAACCCTTGCGCTATACATTCGCGGCTATTCCGTCCTTGGGTCTCTGTGAGCTCATCTATGAGAGTGAGGGCTAACAATGTTTCAATGAGACCGATTCCGGCAAGGGTAAGGGCATAAGGAAAGATAATCTTAAAACTCTCGAAGGTAAAAGGAATTTGAGGGATTGAAAATTCAGGAAAGCCTCCTGAAATGTCGGCCATATCTCCCACGCTTTTAGTATCAATACCCAGAAAATAAGTTACTGCAAAAACAATACCGATGCCCGCAAGAGGAGCGGGGATCATTTTTGTAATCTTTGGGAGAAATTTAATAACACCCATGGTGATTGCAATAAGCCCCAGCATAATATAGAGATCACTCCCCTGTAGCCATGTCGACTCACCGGCGGCATTCACGGTCTTAAATTGACCCAATTGAGCCAAGAAAATCACGATGGCCAAACCGTTTACAAACCCCAACATAACAGGATAAGGAACAATTCGAATGAACTTTCCAAGACGAAAAATACCGGCCAAAAGCTGAATGACTCCCATTAACACAACGGTTGCAAATAAGTATTGCACCCCATGTTGTGACACAAGAGAAACCATAACCACGGCAAGCGCGCCCGTTGCGCCTGAAATCATGCCCGGACGCCCTCCGAAAACAGACGTGATGAGACAAATAATAAAAGCAGCATAAAGGCCTACTAAGGGTTGCACACCTGCCACAAAAGAAAAGGCAACGGCCTCCGGAACAAGAGCCAACGCAACAGTTAGGCCCGATAAAATTTCAATTTTCGAGGTTTTCAAATTCATTTTTCAACGGGAATTTAGAGGGATAACAGGGATCAACGTAACATAAAAAGAGAAAATTTCAAATAGATATGATCCCGGGCATAATCCTTGCATGTTTCGGCTATAAACATAGGTTTTATTAACGCCCCTAAAAGCCAAAGATTTTGGAAGAGACGACGCTCAAAGCTATGCTCTTCGGCTTTAATTTTATCAGCGTTTTTCAAATTAGAAAAAGACTTGCAATAAATTAATAAAAACATTTAGCCTTTAGAATAAGACCGTAACTATATAGAAAAACCAAAAAGGAATTATGATATGAAAACCCTTCTTAAATTTTTATCTTTAAGCGCCCTATTGATTATAAGCATTGCCGCACAAGCTTCGGACATCACGAAAGAAGAGGCTTCAGACCTCCTCAGGCGTTCCGGAACCGTTCAAGCCCGTTATGAAAAAGTAAATATTGCCCTTGAGGACCCTGAACAAGCCATAATAGCTTCACATTGCATTTTTATGTGCGGCATTCCGGGGTTTTTATCGACTACCGATTTCTCACACATAGATCCCTCAGGAGAAATTTTAAAGGCTATGAGGCTCACTTTTGAAAACGGGGGTGTTTACCTTCCTCGGAACGGTCAAAACGAACTTAAAAAACAAAAAACTATTGTAATCAAGCTTTATCAAGAAATCTTAGATACTTTTTGCTGGGAAAAAACTGAAGACATAAATTTTAGCCATACAACAGAAGTAACAGCAAGTGAAGTTGCGGCTATTTATGTGGCACGCCAACGTCTTCGAATTTTAAAAAAGACTTGGAAAAAAATTTAAAATTCGGATTTATTCTTGCTTGAAAACCTTGCCCTCCTAGCACACGGTAGCCCTGCTTTTAAGACGGGGTTTTATGTTGATAAGAAAAGGACGCAAAACCCGACGCCCGAGATTTTTTTAAATGATTATACAATAAAAAGCAACCCGAAGCCTTTTAATGACTGCGTTTGATGAGAGCCTTATAGGTCTCTTGAATGCCAACGTTGGGATCAAGCATAAAAACAGGGGCTTTCCCGGTGTTTTCGATCTGTCTTTTCCACATTTCATGACGCACGAGAGCCTCATTGATCCTTAGCCGCATTCCTTGGGGTTTAAGGGAATTGCCTTGGGGGAAAACCTCACCGGCAATCGGTGTACAGATGTACTTATCGCCTACTTTTTTTATAATGAGAAATGTTTTAAATTCCATGTTTCCCGAATCTAAAATAGTGTAAGTATCAAAATTATAGCGACATAGGGTTAAGGCCGACTTTTTGACCCTAACAACACCCTCAAGGTGAAGTATTTCTTGGAGGAAATGGTTATCTGAAACGGCGAAACTTTGAAGAATATGTTGTTTGTCGGGTCTGACATGAACTTTTTTATTAATAATAAGGGGATGCTCGGTTTCGTTCTTAACATAAACGTAAAAGTGAACAAATGCCATAGCATTGTCAGCAAACAAAAGAAATACCGTAATAAATGCGATAAACCTCTTCACTTTATTCTCTCCCTTATGCTTAAAATGTATCCGAAAAGGATTAATAAACATTTAAAGGAGATTTTTTGATTTTATAGTTTACTAAGGATTAAAGTTACTGATTATAGATTTATGTTATGGGAGTTTTTATGTGGGGGATTAATTTTGAGTTTGTAGAAGAATGAATAGGGAAAGATTTATTATATAGTTAAAGAGAGGTTTGGCGTCGACCTACTCTTCCGGGCCTTAAGACCAAGTACCATCGGCGCAACGAGTTTTTACCGTCGAGTTCGGAATGGGATCGGGTGCTAGCCCCGTGCTATAGAGACCAAACCACTCTTTAACTATATAAAAAACAGTAACATCAAACGTATTTAAAGTCAAATTAGAACTCTTTTAGACGTGTTTACAAGGGGTTATGTTTTAAAGTTTTCGATTGATAGAGCGGTCAAGCAGAGTTTTGAGCGTTAGTAACAACACTTAGAACTGAGCGATGAACTGATTAATCGAGTCTAAAAACAAGGTTAAAGGTAATTTATATCAGTATATTTAAAGCCTATGGGCTTATAGAAACTTTACCGAATAAACGCTTTTTTTATCATAGGTATGTTTTTTTACAGAGGTCTCGGACGCTCTGTAGCTTAGCCTTTTAAGAGGCATTAAAACATACGGATGAGTTTTAGAGAGTTTAATTTGAAACGCATTTTCTGATAAAGGACGTAAATAACGTCTGTTTATTAGAAGGATTGCTCGGAGTCGACATTAGCAAGCTAATGTCAGGTTAGATAAGTCAATGGGGGAATTAGTACAGGTTAGCTTCATGTGTTACCACACTTCCACATCCTGCCTATCAACGAGGTAGTCTTCCTCGGCCCTCATAGGGAAAATTAGTTTCAAGGCAAGTTTCCCGCTTAGATGCTTTCAGCGGTTATCTTTTCCATACTTAGCTACCCAGCTGTGCCGTTGGCACGACAACTGGTACACCAGAGGTATGTTCATCCCGGTCCTCTCGTACTAGGGACAAATCCTTTCAATTTTCCTACACCCACGGCAGATAGGAGCCGAACTGTCTCACGACGTTCTGAACCCAACTCACGTACCACTTTAAATGGCGAACAGCCATACCCTTGGGACCTGCTTCAGCCCCAGGATGTGATGAGTCGACATCGAGGTGCCAAACCTCCCCGTCGATGTGAACTCTTGGGGGAGATCAGCCTGTTATCCCCGGCGTACCTTTTATCCGTTGAGCGATGGCCCTTCCACATGGAACCACCGGATCACTATGACCGACTTTCGTCTCTGCTCGACCTGTCAGTCTCGCAGTTAAGCAGGCTTATACCATTGCGCTCATCAGTTGATTTCCGACCAACTTGAGCCTACCTTTGTGCGCCTCCGTTACTATTTAGGAGGCGACCGCCCCAGTCAAACTACCCACCATGCAGGGTCCCGGACCGGGATAACCGGTCTCGGTTAGATGCCAAAGAACACAAGGGTGGTATTTCAAGGATGTCTCCGGAGCAACTAGCGCCGCTCTTTCATAGACTCCCACCTATCCTACACATGTATTCCCTGGCACCACTGCAAAGCTGTAGTAAAGGTGCACGGGGTCTTTCCGTCTAACCGTGGGTACTCCGCATCTTCACGGAGAGTTCAATTTCGCTGAGTTGATGTTGGAGACAGCGGGGCAATCGTTACGCCATTCGTGCAGGTCGGAACTTACCCGACAAGGAATTTCGCTACCTTAGGACCGTTATAGTTACGGCCGCCGTTTACCGGGGCTTCAATTCGCTGCTCTCACAGCTCCTCTTAACCTTCCGGCACCGGGCAGGCGTCAGACCCTATACGTCGTCTTGCGACTTTGCAGAGTCCTGTGTTTTTGGTAAACAGTCGTCACCCCCTGGTCTGTGCCACCTCCGCTCGGTTGCCCGAACGGAGGTCCCCTTTCTCCCGAAGTTACAGGGGCATTTTGCCGAGTTCCTTCAACATCATTTTCTCAATCGCCTTGGTATACTCTACCAGTCCACCAGTGTCGGTTTGGGGTACGGTCTTATTTCCAGAGCTATTTCCCGGAACCCCTTCACTGCATACTCAATCCAATAAGAGTATACAATATACGGGATTCGTCACTACTGGAAGGTTCAGGAATATTAACCTGATTCCCATCGACTACGCCTTTCGGCCTCGCCTTAGGGGCCGACTCACCCTGCGTGGATCTACCTGGCGCAGGAACCCTTGGACTTTCGGCGGGCATGAATCTCACATGCCTTAAACGCTACTCATGTCAGCATTCTCACTTCCGATACCTCCGGAAGTCCTCACGGATCATCCTTCACAGGCTTACGGAACGCTCCGCTACCATATCTTACGATATCCGCGATTTCGGTGTATCACTTGAGCCCCGGTACATTTTCGGCGCAGGCTAGCTTAAATAGACCAGTGAGCTATTACGCTTTCTTTAAAGGATGGCTGCTTCTAAGCCAACCTCCTGGCTGTCTTGGCCTTCCCACATCCTTTCCCACTTAGTGATAACTTTGGGACCTTAATCGGCGGTCAGGGTTGTTTCCCTCTCGTCCATGGACGTTAGCACCCATGGACTGTCTGCCATACTGTACTCGCCGGTATTCGGAGTTTGGTTAGGTTTGGTAAGGATCGCTCCCCCCTAGCCCATCCAGTGCTCTACCCCCGGCGGTAATCATATGACGCACTACCTAAATAGTTTTCGCGGAGAACCAGCTATATCCGAGTTTGATTGGCCTTTCACCCCTAGCCACAAGTCATCCCCGCATTTTGCAACATGCGTGGGTTCGGTCCTCCAGTACGTGTTACCGTACCTTCAACCTGCTCATGGCTAGATCACTCGGTTTCGGGTCTAATGCCCGTAACTATATCGCCCTATTAAGACTCGCTTTCGCTACGCCTACACCTAACGGCTTAAGCTTGCTACGAACACTAAGTCGCTGACCCATTATACAAAAGGTACGCAGTCACACCATATAGGTGCTCCTACTGCTTGTAGGCATTCGGTTTCAGTGTCTATTTCACTCCCCTTGTCGGGGTTCTTTTCACCTTTCCCTCACGGTACTTGTTCACTATCGGTCTCCAAGGAGTACTTAGGCTTGGAAGGTGGTCCTCCCATATTCGAACAGGGTTTCTCGGGCCCCGCCCTACTCATGGACTCTTAAAATTGCTTCCCGTACGGGACTATCACCCACTATGGTTAAACTTTCCATTTTATTCCGGTCACAATTAAAAAAGCCACTGGCCTGATCCGCGTTCGCTCGTCACTACTTGCGGAGTCTCGTTTGATGTCCTTTCCTCCGGGTACTTAGATATTTCAGTTCCCCGGGTTTGCCTCTACACCCTATGTATTCAGGTGCAGATACCACGTACGTGGTGGGTTTCCCCATTCGGATATCTGTGGGTCATAGCGTATTGGCAGCTAACCACAGCTTTTCGCAGCCTGTCACGTCCTTCATCGCCTCTTGGAGCCAAGGCATCCACCAAATGCCCTTCTCGTTCTTATCTTAGTTCATTGATTGAGAAGTCATTATTTAAAATGACTCATTGAAATGAGTTATTCTCCGGCAATCCTTCAAATAAACAGACGTTTCTTTATTTTAGCCAAAGCTAAAAAACAAGCATTATACTTAACTTTAACCGGTTGCACGGTTAAAATCTTTTATAACGCTCAAAAAATCCATTTATTGAAAAATGCTTTTATTATTTGATGCGTTTCCTATTCACAATATTATAAAACAATCAGATGACTTCGGGCGGTTAACAAACTCAAAAGGAAAATAAGAGATCTCCTTTATCAACCCCTCATCACACCCACCGTTCCCAAAAGAAATGGTGGAGGTAAACGGGATCGAACCGATGACCTCCTGCTTGCAAAGCAGGCGCTCTCCCAGCTGAGCTATACCCCCGAACTGATCAATTCTACGAACAGATCTTAAAAGCTTTCTTTTGGCTTCCTGCCGTGTCAGAGCCGTTCTCAAATCCTCATGTACATAAAGTACACTCCGGTTTTCCGAGCGACTCTTTCGCGCATTAAGCACAAAATAAACATTTTTTAGAAAATGTTCTTCCACGAGATAGAGGCCTAAAAGCATTTCTTTTGAGCACCATGTGATCCAAATAAGAAGGCGATGGTGGGCCTGGGAGGACTTGAACCTCCGACCTCACGCTTATCAAGCGTGCGCTCTAACCAACTGAGCTACAAGCCCGGAATAGTTATGCTATTAGGTCTCTATCTCGTGTATAGAAGGTTTACAAGGTCAGCTCGGGCCGTCTTTTTTATGACTTCATAAAAACCCGAAAGTTTCCATAAAGTTCCTTAGAAAGGAGGTGATCCAGCCGCAGGTTCCCCTACGGCTACCTTGTTACGACTTTACCCCAGTCGCTAACCCCACTGTGGTCGGCTGCCTCCCGAAGGTTGGCTCACCGGCTTAGAGTAGGATCAACTCCCATGGTATGACGGGCGGTGTGTACAAGGCCCGAGAACGTATTCACCGTAGCATGCTGTTCTACGATTACTAGTGATTCCAACTTCATGCACTCGAGTTGCAGAGTGCAATCCGAACTGAGACGGCTTTTGGAGATTAGCTCGGGGTCGCCCCGTCGCTGCTCACTGTCACCGCCATTGTAGCACGTGTGTAGCCCAACCCATAAGGGCCATGAGGACTTGACGTCATCCCCACCTTCCTCCGGTTTATCACCGGCAGTCTCTCTAGAGTACCCAGCCAAACCTGATGGTAACTAAAGACGAGGGTTGCGCTCGTTGCGGGACTTAACCCAACATCTCACGACACGAGCTGACGACAGCCATGCAGCACCTGTATGATATCCAGCCGAACTGAAGGACGCCGTCTCCGGCATCTGCGATATCTATGTCAAGGGTTGGTAAGGTTCTGCGCGTTGCTTCGAATTAAACCACATGCTCCACCACTTGTGCGGGCCCCCGTCAATTCCTTTGAGTTTTAATCTTGCGACCGTACTCCCCAGGCGGAGAGCTTAATGCGTTAGCTCCAACACCGAATCCTAAGACCCGACGTTTAGCTCTCATCGTTTAGGGCGTGGACTACCAGGGTATCTAATCCTGTTTGCTCCCCACGCTTTCGTACCTCAGCGTCAGTATCGGACCAGAAAGCCGCCTTCGCCTCTGATGTTCCTTCTAATATCTACGAATTTCACCTCTACACTAGAAATTCCGCTTTCCTCTTCCGATCTCAAGTTTTGCAGTTTTAAATGCAGTTCCAAGGTTGAGCCCTGGGATTTCACATCTAACTTACAAAACCGCCTACGTACCCTTTACGCCCAGTTATTCCGAACAACGCTAGGACCCTCCGTCTTACCGCGGCTGCTGGCACGGAGTTAGCCGGTCCTTCTTATCCTGCTACTGTCATTATCCTCACAGGTGAAAGAGCTTTACAACCCTAAGGCCTTCTTCACTCACGCGGCATGGCTAGATCAGGGTTGCCCCCATTGTCTAAGATTCCCCACTGCTGCCTCCCGTAGGAGTCTGGGCCGTGTCTCAGTCCCAGTGTGGCTGGTCATTCTCTCAAACCAGCTATGGATCATCGGCTTGGTGAGCCTTTACCTCACCAACTACCTAATCCACCGCGGGCTCATCTTATAGCGATAAATCTTTCCCCCGAAGGGCGTATGGGGTATTAGCTCCCGTTTCCAGAAGTTATTCCCCACTATAAGGTAGATTCCCACGTGTTACGCACCCGTCCGCCACTAGGTAACTTTCCGAAGAAAGCACCTCGTTCGACTTGCATGTGTTAGGCCTGCCGCCAGCGTTCGTTCTGAGCCAGGATCAAACTCTCATGTTTAATCCTCGCTTACGTACTCATTTCTTTACGAAACAAGCATTTTAGCAAGTTACTCACTTGAAATTAACAAAGCTTGCGTCAAATTTATCTTTCATATAATGAAAAACAAACCTTACGTAAGTTTAAATTCGAACCTCTTTAACATTCTCGAAAAAATGATAAAGATGTCAAAATTTTACTTGTCGGCTTACATTTGTTAACCCAAGATAAATGCGCTCCTCTTCCGCCAAACCCTAAAGCTTAACAGAAAACAAGCGCCGACCCGAGCTAACCTTGTAAACCTTCTATATATTTACAATCTTATAAAACATCCGGTGAAACCTTAAACTTGAAAGCTTCTCGGAATCTCTTCCGAACCCCTCTCGGAGCCGCTCCCAAGCCCGTCTCCCGAACCCAGTAATAGCGTTATAGACTGACCTTCCAAGGAAGTCAAAACCTTTTTTCACCTTTCTTAAATTTTTTTATTTTTTTGAAAAACTTAAGGGCGAAACACGCCCTTATATAAACTTCATCCGATCTACTTAGAAACGGCAAAAGACATGGTTACAACGGCCTTTACCGTTTTATCAACGGAACTTGTATCATACATCCCGTAACCGGATGTTGACGTATCATTACGTCTTGTGATTTGAAAAACACCTTGCTGTGCACTACGAAGCGCTCCTATACTTCCCCCAACCTTACTGGAAAGCTCACTCGCCCTGTCCTTGGCATCTTTAGCAGCCGTTCCCAGCAGCTCAATCTTCACTTCATCCAATTTGCTGAAGAGATATTCGGGGGAACGTGATTCAAAATTCAATCCCTCTTGAATAAGCTTTTCCGAATCTTTTGAAATTTTTGTTACGGTCGCTACGTTTTGAGATTCAAGGTGAACTGTTAGACTTCCGTTGAAATAATCAATTTCATTAGTTCCCATCCCTTTATCGTTGATTTTATTTACGGAATATATATATACCTGATCAAAAGAAAGGGTAACCCCTTCCAAATTTTGAGTTTTTAAATAGTCTTCAAGCTTTTGCTTTCCGGCCATTAAACGCTCGTACACTTCCTTACGTGTCTGCCCTACTTCTGTAAGTGTGCCCTGCCATTTTGCGTAATCGGACACAACGTCTTTTTCAGCAAATCCCTTAACCGTGAGCATTTGATTCGCAAGCTTCACTTCTTTAAAAGAATCTGCTGCAAAATACCCGCTTCCTAAAACCCCGGCACCGATAAAAAGCCCTGCGACAGCACTGGACAAAGTGTGTTTGCAACTCTTATTTTCACTCATTTTAATCTCTCCTTCTTTTTTGACTTACATTGAAGCATAACAAGTTTACTGATATAATATAGACAGAAAAAAACAAGTTGGAGTAAACCGCATGGATCTTTCAAAATATACGGATAAATCACGGGAAGTTATTCAAGGGGCTCAAACCCTAGCTCTTGCAAGGGGTCATCAACGTTTTGCGCCCGTACATATTTTGCTTTCTCTGTTGGATGAAACAACGGGAACAATTAAACGCCTCTTAGACCTCACAAAAACAGATGCGACACGCCTTAAAAGCGCCGTTCAAAACGAACTGAAAAAAATTCCCGCCGTTGAAGGCGAAGGCGCAGGCCAATTGCACCTTGCCCCTGAAACGGCACGGCTTTTTGAAACATCTTTGAAAATTTCTAAAAAAAATAAGGATCAATTTGTTTCCTTGGAATGCCTTTTTCAAGCCCTTTTTGACTGCGGTGATCCTGTCATTCAAAAACTTTTTGCCGAAGGAAACCTGACCTCAACAATTATCGCAACAGCCGTCGAACAGCTCCGAAAAGGCAAAAAGGCAGATTCCGCCAATGCAGAGGAAGGCTATGACGCCTTAAACAAATACGCTATTGATATGACCGCCCTCGCCCAAGAAGGCAAACTTGACCCCGTTATCGGACGAGATGAAGAAATCAGGCGCGCCATTCAGGTTCTCTCACGGCGCACGAAAAACAACCCCGTCCTTATCGGAGAGCCCGGCGTTGGTAAAACCGCCATCGTCGAAGGTCTTGCCCAACGCATTATTCACGGAGACGTCCCCGAATCCTTACAAGATGTCCGCCTCCTTTCACTAGATCTGGGCGCCCTTATTGCAGGTGCTAAATTCCGCGGTGAATTTGAAGAGCGCCTAAAGGCTGTTCTCAACGAAATTGCCAAGGGAGATGCCGGGATTATTCTCTTTATTGATGAGCTTCACACATTGGTAGGAGCCGGCAAAGGAGAGGGAGCCATGGATGCGTCTAACATGCTTAAGCCTGCCCTTGCTCGAGGTGAGCTTCACTGCGTCGGCGCAACAACCCTTGACGAATACAAAAAATATATCGAGAAAGATGCAGCCCTTGCAAGGCGCTTCCAACCCGTTGTTGTTGACGAACCGACCTTGGCAGATACTATTTCAATTCTACGCGGCCTCAAAGAAAAGTATGAACTGCACCACGGAATACGGATTACGGATAGTGCCATCGTTGCAGCAACCACTCTTTCCAACCGCTATATCACGGATCGTTTTCTACCCGATAAAGCCATTGATTTAATGGATGAAGCTGCCAGCCGTCTGCGCATGGAGGTGGACTCAAAACCCGAGGAAATTGACGAACTGGATCGCAAAATTATTCAACTGAAAATTGAACGAGAAGCCCTTAAAAAAGAGTCGGATGCAGGATCCCAAAAACGTTTGAGTGACCTTGAAACAGAGCTCTCTAAACTGGAAGAGCAATCCGCCGGCCTCACTTTCCAATGGCAAGCCGAAAAGGATAAACTTTCTTCTTCTCAGAAAATCAAGGAGCAACTGGATCAAGCGCGCATCGATTTAGATATTTCTCAACGAGAAGGCAACCTCACTAAAGCGGGAGAATTGGCCTATGGCACCATTCCCGAGCTTGAGAAAAAACTCGCTAAAGCCGAAGCCCATAAGGGAGAATCTGAAAAAAATACAATGGTAAAGGAAGAAGTTTCCGATAGCGATATCGCTTCTATCGTTTCCAGATGGACAGGTGTTCCCGTGGACAAGATGCTTGAAGGCGAACGAGACAAGCTTCTCCATATGGAAGATAATATTCGTCGTCGCGTTGTAGGGCAAGACACGGCCGTCAAGGCCATTAGTGAAGCGGTACGGCGATCAAGAGCCGGCCTTCAAGATCCCAACCGCCCCATGGGTTCTTTCCTATTTCTTGGCCCGACCGGCGTTGGTAAAACCGAACTCACAAAGGCTTTGGCAGAATTTTTATTCAATGATGAGACCGCTTTGTTAAGAATCGATATGTCCGAATATATGGAAAAGCATGCGGTGGCAAGACTGATCGGCGCCCCTCCGGGATACATTGGTTATGAAGAAGGCGGCGTTATTACGGAAACCGTTCGCCGTCGGCCTTATCAGGTCATTCTCTTTGATGAGGTGGAAAAAGCGCATCCCGATGTCTTTAACATTCTCCTTCAAGTTCTTGATGACGGCCGTTTGACCGACGGACAAGGGCGCACGGTAAACTTTACCAATACCCTTATCATCTTAACCTCTAACCTAGGCAGCCATATTTTGGCAAAACAAAAAATCGGAGACTCCCCTGAAAACGTGAGAGATCTTGTAATGGAGGAAGTGCGTAGCGCTTTCCGCCCGGAGTTTCTGAACCGCTTGGATGAGATTCTTCTCTTTAACCGTTTAGCTCCGGAACATATGAAAGGGATTGTTGAAATCCAACTGCGTTATCTTGAACGCCTTTTAAAAGAAAAAGAGATCAGCTTTTCCATTGATGATAAAGCCAAAGCATGGCTTGCTAAAGAAGGCTATGACTCTACTTATGGTGCAAGACCCCTAAAACGCGTTATTCAAAAAAATCTACAAAATGAGCTTGCTTCCAAAATACTTGAGGGAACTCTTGTGACAAATGCAGCGGTCTCTGCCAATGACAACGCCCTTACTATAAAGGTAAGTTAACGTTCATAAGAGAATTGTCGAACCATCACAAAAAAGGGATAAGTGACTTCATCGGTCACCTATCCCTTTCTCATATGAGAAAAAATCCCTAATTTTAATTAGGCAAAGGCGGGGGTAAATCTTCCGGCGGGCGATTATCTCCATAAACAAGCTGTTTTTCTTCTTCACTCAAATTGCTCTTATCCATCTTATCTAAAATAGATTGAGTTGTAGAACTAGGCTTACCTAAAAGAACAACAGCCTTATTCCAACAATAAGATTTTTCAAAATCCTTAGATATACCGGGGCAATGAACTATTGCCAAAGCTGCGACTTTTGGCGTTTCACAAGCCTTTCCCTCATTTGAACGCCACGTCTTTTTCCTTGAAAAGGGGCTTCCTTTTTTACACATCTGTCTAAAATCTATCTCGGATATAGAGATTCTCATTTGACCCGCAATGGTTTTGGCCTTCTCTTTAGCGTTTTTAATTTGATCCGAGGTTACAGTTACTTTATTAGCGGCCTCTGCGTTCGGTGCAGTCAACAAAAAAACCGACGATAATATTAAGAAAAGTTTCTTTGGCATGTCCTATCTCCTTATTTTCATTCTCATTTTATCAAGCGAACCTTAACAAAAGATTAAAAAGACTTTTTCTGATAAGCTCTCTGGACAAAGTCCCTTTAAAAATCAATAATTCACTATTTCACCGAGTCATTACAATTTTTAAAAAAGGAAAACATCCATGAGTATCTTTCACTTGGCCGTTCCAAGCCATGACTTAACTCTTTCAAAAGCCTTTTACACCGACTGTTTTGCAGCTACTGTTGGCCGTGAATATGAGCACTACATTATTTTTAACTTTTTTGGTCATCAAGTTGTCACCCACTTGGATCCGGATTCAATTCAAAAGGATGTCACAATGTACCCGAGGCATTACGGAATCATTATGGAAACCCGTGAGGACTTCGATAAGGTATACAACTCATGCAAACAAGCAAAAGCGCCCTTTTTTGAAGATTTATTTGAGCGTTATCAACATAAAAAAGGATGGCATTTTTCTTTTTTTGTCTCCGACCCTTCACATAATTTGATTGAGATAAAATACTACGTCAATAAAGAGGATATCTTTAATTGATTAGCGGTTAAATTTCGGTATGCACGGTGATGCCGAGTGCCGATAACTCAAAAATAGGGTTAGCGCCGCCAACGCGCCAGCGCACGGCGGTTCATTTCAGCAACTTCAAATTGAAAATTTTCTTCATCCTCTTCATCAAAAGAATCACTTTCGGAATGAGGATCAAACAGGAAGTACTTAAAACTTTCTTCATGACTATCACTGTCTTTATCAGAAGAAAAAGCGGAATCAGAATGAAAACCCAAGCGCTCTGTTTTGACTTCTTGACGTCCAACTTCATCAAGATACTCTTGTATCCTAGGATCTGCGTCAGAAGCCTTTAAACCGGAGCAACCGAGAAAAAAAAGAGAAGAAATAAAAATATTTTTCTTTAAGGACATTATAGAAATTCTTTTACAAGTGATTTATAAACATGCACCTTAAAAGAAACGGCAAGATCAGTCAAGTTTTTTGCATCCACCCATTTCCAAGAAGAGAACTCAGGATGAGATGTCTTGAGGTTAATATCGGAATCTTCACCCGAATACCTCATCAGGAACCATTTTTGACGTTGCCCTACATACTCTCCGCCCCAAATTTTTCCCTGTAATTCGGGCGGCAAATCATAATGGTACCAGCCCCGACTTTCCTTTAAAATTTCAACATGGGAAATAGAGGTTTCTTCTTCCAATTCTCGAAGGGCGGCAGCTCGATAATCCTCTCCCTCATCAATACCCCCTTGGGGCATTTGCCAAGCAGGTCCCGGGGAATCAAGGCGTTGCGCTACAAAAACCTTTCCCTCTTTATTCAAGAGCATAATACCTACATTGGGACGATACAAAGATAAATCTTTAGGAGAATTCTGTTTCATAGGGGGGCCTATTGTATCACACGAGAAAGAGGCAGTAATGCGACGTCTTTTTCAAGAACTGACGGAAGCCATTTCTTGACTTCTTCAAAACTCACAATATCACCCTGAACTGTTATAATAACTGCTTTCTTTTGACCAAGGGTTTCTTTAGCCTGATTTAAGATAGTTCGGATTTTAGAGCGACTTAAGCCCTGCCCGATATCATACTGTCCCTTTGCCCACAACATTTTCTCCGGTTTGAGCTGCAAAGCGACGGAACGAATTAAACGGGGCTCAAAGTAAAAAAGCCCTCTGCGTTCCACTTCCTTTAAAAGAGGCTCAAAATCACGTTTTACCCGCGCAAAACGGCTTCCCATATAAGGTGTAACCCCTATGTATCCTGTGAATTGGGAAAGGCTTTTTTCAAAGCGCTTTAAATTCTCAGCTCTCGGCAAATTAGTAAGCAAAGTTTCAGGTCCCGGATCAGACTTAGGATAGGCCACGGGTTCCATGGGAAGCATTAATAACGTTTCATAACCGAGTTCCCGCGCCTCGTTATTCAACTGTTGGGATAAGTCACGGTTTGCAATAAAAGCACACGTGACGCTTTTGGGGAAGGAGGACTTAAGGAATTCAAAAACCTTAGGGCTTGAACCGAGCTCTGAAAACACAAGCGTTAAAGGTGTTTTGCCCATATCAGAGATGATATCGGACTGATAAACATCAAAGGGTCTTAGACCGCCGGGGCTGATCACGGGCAACAAAGCCCCCTCTTCTTTTTCCTCAAGGCACTCAGGGTGCGCGTAAGGAAGACTCTTAGACGGTTCCTCGGGGGCTTGCTCTAATACCGCTTTATCAACTTGGACAATATCCGTATTCTCCGGAGATTCCTTTGGAAGAACCAAGGGGTCTCTTGGTGTAACCTCTTCTTCCGTAAGGTCGGAGAGTTCCGTCACCCTGTCAAGGGGTGTCGTTATTTCACTTTTTTCCGTCTCGACCCTCGGCATTTCTTCCGCTTCTTTTTGCGCAACGTCTTTCACCTGCTGATCTTCCGTCCTGACTTTAGGATCCGCCGGCACATGATCCAAAAGGACAACAGAAGCAGAAGGTTTTTTTTCTATTGGCGGTGACATCACAACTACAATAACGCCAACCGAAAGAAGAGCAGCAACAATAGCAGCAACCCATAGTTTTGAAATACGCGGTAAGGAAATGAAACGCATTCTAGTTTTTTACCTATTTCATTGATTAGAAAAACCGAGACTTATTGCTCGCAGAATATTTAAAGCCTGTTGCAATTGGTAATCGGGTAAATCCTTAAAATTGCTTTTTTGCGAAACATTTTTAATATCGTCATCCTCTTCATCAGCACTCCCTAAAACAGATTGACCCTGCTTGGCATCTTCCGATTTTTCGCCATTCTTTAAGGCATCTTTCAAGTACGCTTCCCGCAACCGCTTGCTGGAATTAATCGTTTTAAGATCCAGTTGTTGCTCGACTTTAATATCAGGCTCAATACCTTCTTTTTGGATAGAGCGCCCTTTGGGAGTATAGTACAAAGCAATTGTCAATTTTAAAGCACCGATATTTTTTAAAGGGCTAATGCGTTGAACAGAGCCTTTTCCAAAGGACTTAGTTCCGACAACCACGGCACGTTTATAGTCTTGTAAAGCGCCTGCGACAATTTCAGAAGCCGACGCCGATCCGCTATTGACCAAGACAACAATAGGTAAACCTCCCGTCATATCCGAAGAGTTTGATTTGAATTCGGCAAACTGCTTTTTACCTTTGCCTTTAATAGAGACAACGGGTTTATCTCGGCCGATAAAGAGACCGGTCACAGAGACAGCCTGATCCAAAAGCCCGCCCGGATTATTGCGCAAGTCCAAAACATAGCCTAAGAGCTTAGAACCGGCTTCTTTTTTAATGGATCGAACGGCATGGATGACCTTTGTTGTCGTTTGATCATTGAATGTTGTAATACGAATATACCCGACATTATCTTCTGTTCGGAACTTTACAGGATTTACTTTAATAAATTCGCGGGTAATCTTAAGATCAAAGGGGCTTTGATTTTCTCTAAATACCGTAATATTAACAAAAGTCCCCGGATCGCCCCGCAACTTTTTTAAAGCATCAAATCCGGACATCGACGAAATAGGCTCGCCTTCAATTGCCACAATGACATCCCCCGGCTTGATACCGGCCTTTTGGGCGGGGGTATCCTCGATGGGAGAAATCACCTTGATACCGTCGTTTTCCACAATGATTTCAATACCAAGCCCGCCAAATTTTCCCTCAGCTTGATTACGTATTTCGTTGAACTTTTCTTCATCAAGGTAGGTTGAGTGAGGATCAAGGGCAGAAATCATCCCGCTCAAAGCCCCCTCGAGGAGCTCTCGATTGGTAACATCTTCCACGTAATCTCCGCGAATTTTATCGGCGATCGCATTAAAAAAATTATTGAGTTGCTCGGCAGTTAACTCCTTTGGGTTGGGCTTTTCAACGGCCTTCGCGCTAACAGAAACTATCGCGGTAGAAAAAAGAACGGCAATAAATAGAGATCGAATAGCGTTCATGAAGATCCTTATTAAAGTTAAATTTTAGGGCACACCCGCAAAAAATTAAGCCTTTTCTTTTTTATAGCTCAAAAGTCTTTTCAGCAGTTTATATCCTATAGTCTACGCGATCAGCAGCGTCTGTCCAGACATTTGAGCGGGTTTTTCAATCTCCATCAAATCCAAGAATGTCGGTGCAATATCAGCCAAGCCTCCCGTTGGCTTTAACCTGTACGCATCAGGCCCGCATAAAAGAAAAGGAACAGGGTTTAAGGTATGCGCCGTATGGGACTTTCCGGATTGCAAATCAACCATAGCTTCTATATTTCCGTGATCGGCCGTAACGGCCATAATTGCCCCCTTCTTTTCAACACTCTGCCATAAACGTCCCAAGCACACATCCAAAGCTTCAACAGCTTTAACGGCCGGTTCAAAAAGCCCCGTATGGCCTACCATATCTGCATTTGCGTAGTTAACGACGATAAAATCATAAGCTTGAGACTCAATAGCTTCGCACAATTTATCCGTCACCTCCTTGGCGGACATCTCGGGCTTCAAGTCATAAGTCGCTACCTTAGGCGACGGAATCATAAGACGGTCTTCTTTTGCAAACGGCTCTTCACGCCCCCCATTCAAAAAGTACGTCACGTGGGCGTATTTTTCTGTTTCTGCCAAACGAAGCTGGCTCAAACCTGCTTTAGAGATAACCTCACCCAGTGTACCCTCAGGAGATTCCGGAGGGAAGAGCGCGCCAATTCGTTTTTCCAGTTCACGGCTATAACGGGTCATGCCCAGAATTTGCGAGGTCTTTAAATCGGGCGAGTCGACAAAACGGGTGATGAGTTGACGCACGCGATCGGCTCGAAAATTAGCCATCAACACCCCGTCCCCTGCGTGAATACCTTTATAACCTGTGGCAACGGCAGGTATCATAAATTCATCGCCCGTTCCTGCAGCATACCCCTCTTTAATATACGTCAAAGGATCACCAAAGGTCGACGCCTCTCCCTTCACAAGGGCGGTATAAGCTTTTTCAATGCGGTCATGGCGATTATCACGATCCATAGCATAATAACGCCCGCTTAAGCTTGCCAAAGAAATCAAAGGAAAACCTTTAATATCATCCAAAAATTCTTCAACAAAACCGGAAGCGCTTTGAGGGGGGGTATCCCGTCCGTCTAAAAAAGCATGGAGATAAGTTTTGATACCGGATTTTGCTAGGATTTTTGCAAGAGCCAATATGTGAGTTTGATGGGAATGCACCCCCCCGGGAGATAAAAGCCCCATCAAATGGCAGGGTTTATTGCTTTGCCTTAAGGACTGTATTAAGCCTTGTAAATGAGCATTAGTACTTAACGTTCCGTCAGCCACTGCCTTATTAATACGGGGAAGATCCTGCAAGATAATACGCCCTGCCCCGATGGTCATATGCCCGACTTCCGAATTTCCCATTTGCCCTTCCGGCAATCCGACGGCTTGACCGGAGGCACTTAATAAACTTTTTTCAAAACGATTATTTAACTCATCCCAATGAGGTGTATGAGCCTGTGACAAAGCATTTGAGGGGGATGGCTCGCCGTGACCCCAGCCGTCCAAAACACATATTATAAAAGTCTTTTTCATTTTTCTAATTTACTTCTTTTTATTTTCTTGCTCATATTAAGACAATTGAGGCGGGAGGCTTAATCATGCATTACAAACTCAACCCCAAACTTAAACTCTTCTTTTTTCTCATCCTACACCTGTTTACTTTAGACGCCAAGACAAGTGTCCCCAAACTTAATCTTACTGAACTGACCGATCCAAGTGCCCCTTCAGAACGGCCTACAATTCCCCTACATTTTTCCCACTTGCAATCTCCAATCATGCGAAATATGGGATATTGCCAATTAGCAATTTTTGAAGGAAACACAGAAACATTTTACAATTTTCCCCTGTTCAATATATATAATAGGAAGCCGGAACGACTCTCACCCAAAGAAAGAAAGGAATTAAAAGAACACCTAGCCCAAACGGGAGAAATACTAGTCAGTCCAAGAACACGCCCCTATGAAACTGACTACAGCATTCCAAGAGAATTACTGTGCCCCGGAAATAGCCTCCACATTTCTTTTTTCCAAGAAAGCATCTATGTGCCTTCTCACAGAAGAAAAATAATTTACACATCTTGGCAAGGGCTAAACGATAAAAAACTCATGGACTTTATAAGTATACCCCTTGAAACGGAAGGTGAAACACTGGCAAGCCTCTCCTTAAGCATAAACTGGAATAGACCCGTCCTCCCTTCTGAGCCCTTGTCCGGAACTAAAGATTTAAAGGATGACTTTTTCTTTAAAACGAACACGGCTCAAGAACTGAAAGCCGCAACAACTTGGACTGCGTTCTATGAAAAAATCCCCACCTTATAAAAAAAGTGGGGATTGAGATATTTATCCAAACACAAAGATATTTTCTAAGAATTAGCTGACGATTTTATAACCTTGAGGAAGGAACCCTGCAGCAAGGCCGGCTTCATTCGACCAGCTTTCGTAAGTTCCGGTTCGGGTAAGCGCTATAAATTCAACAACAGTTGTGTTTAACACCTCATCATCATAAGGTGCTAACTTCGTTGTGGTTTGAGTCACTTTTTGTTGGCTATAGTTTTGAATAAGGTGACGTGTTCCTTTTTTAGATTTTAAGCCACGGCATTTAATCTCTTCCCAAGCTCTAACCAACGTTTTGAACTCTCCGCCGATACCTTCTTTTGTTTCCTCTAAACGCAAACGAAAGAGAGTATCGCCAACAACAGAATAAGTTGTATTATCGGGACGTAACCAATGTTGAACACTATTAACAGGAACGGTTGCTCCCGGCAGCAGATCACCCTGCAAGTCTTCCGTATTATCAAGCGCCGTATAACCAACAGGATCACCATAAATACCGGCAAGGCGAACAAAATCTTCTCTGCCTAAATCAACATTACCCATTTTTAAAGCTGTTGCGTTTAAAGCATCATCATTATATTGCCAGCCTTTATCTTGAAGTTTGCCCTCCACAGGAAAACCAACAACACGATTCACACCTTCTAAGGTCCCTTTGATACGAGCTTTTGCGCCTTCTTCTCCGTCATAATAACGAACAACATTAAGAGTCGTCTCTTCGTTAGCAAAAAAGTCAGTAACCTCTGTCGCGTTCACAGTTGTTGCAAGCAAGGGAGCTGCCAAACCAAGGGCGTATAATATTTTCTTCATAGTTTCTCTCCGGTAAATAATAAAAAAGGCTCCAAGGAATCCGTCCATTGGAGTCTTAAAATTAGCTAAGCAATTGATTTCTGTCAACTTTATTTTATATTACGCAGAAGCTCTTGAACTTGAACCCTTTTTCCGCCAATTCCCGGCTTGAGGCTTAGACTGCGGCTTACCGAAAGAACCGCCTTCTTTCTTCTTAAAGCCTCCTGAAGAAGCAGCACGAGGCTTCGCAAAACCGCCCCGTGAAGGGCCTCTGGAATCACCGTCTTCTCTTCTCTTGAAAGACGGGCGATCTGAAGACTCACGAGAACCGCCAAAGCCGCCCCGTGAAGCGCCCCTAGAATCACCGTCTTCTCTTCTCTTAAAAGACGGACGATCGGAGGAATCACGAGAACCGCCAAAACCGCCACGTGAAGCGCCCCTAGAATCACCGTCTTCTCTTCTCTTAAAAGACGGACGATCGGAGGAATCACGAGAACCGCCAAAGCCGCCACGTGAAGGACCTCTGGAATCACCGTCCTCTCTTCTCTTGAAAGACGGACGATCTGAAGAATCACGAGAACCGCCAAAACCGCCCCGTGAAGCGCCCCTGGAATCACCGTCTTCTCTTCTCTTAAAAGACGGACGATCTGAAGAATCACGAGAACCGCCAAAACCGCCCCGTGAAGCGCCCTTGGAATCACCGTCTTCTCTTCTCTTAAAAGACGGGCGATCTGAAGAATCACGAGAACCGCCAAAGCCGCCCCGTGAAGCGCCCCTGGAATCACCGTCTTCTCTTCTCTTAAAAGACGAGCGATCTGAAGAATCACGAGAACCGCCCCTAGAATCACCGTCTTCTCTTCTCTTAAAAGACGGACGATCGGAGGAATCACGAGAACCGCCAAAACCGCCTCTGTCACGTTTTTGGAACCCTCCCCGTGAAGAGCCTCCCCGTGAGAAAGATCCACGGCCACCGGCTGATTCATCAGGCTTTGCATTGGGATCAAGAAGACGCTCAATGGCGCCCCATTTTCCACGATCTTGACGTGTCACAAAACTCACGGCTGAGCCTTTTTCACCGGCGCGCGCGGTGCGGCCGATACGATGGATATAATCTTCGGGGCATTGCGGCAAATCGTAGTTAATCACGTGGCGAATATGAGGAATATCAATACCGCGAGCCGCAACATCCGTTGCCACCATAATACGGTATTTTTGATTACGGAAACCCTGAAGAACACGATCACGCTTGCTTTGGCGTAGATCACCGTGAATAGCAGCCGACTTATGCTCTTCTTCATTCAACTTAATAGATAAACGATCTGCACCGCGTTTTGTTTTAACGAAAATAATAACAGAGCCCGTACGTTGATCAAGCTGATCCAAGAGGTTGGAATACTTATCGCCGTCGGATAACATCACTGTTTGTTGTTCAATATTTTTACCGGGCTCGGATTGCTGACCGACACTTACCCGCACAGGATTTTTCAAATAGCGACCGGCCATAGCTTCAATCTTGCGCGGCAATGTAGCAGAGAACATCAGCGTTTGACGATCTTCAGGCATTTCTTCAATAATGGTCTCGATTTGCACATCAAAGCCCATATCCAACATTAAATCGGATTCGTCCAACACAAGGGAACGTGTTTCCCGAAGATCCAATGTTCCGCGGTTAAGGTGATCGTTAATTCGTCCGGGCGTACCGACAATAACGCGGGGATTATTGCGCAATTGGCTAAATTGACGCCCAATGGATTCACCGCCGATAAGTAACGCCGTCTTAATGGAACGTTCCGCCGTTAAAAGGTCTTTGAAGACTTTACTGACCTGCATGGCCAATTCCCGTGTCGGTGTCAAAACAATAAGAGATTCTTTAGGATTCTTTAAAAGCTTGGCAACAAGGGGAATAGCAAAAGCACCGGTCTTTCCGGTACCTGTTTGCGCCGTTCCTAAAACGTCTTTCCCTTCTAGGGAAGCCGGAATGGTTTGTGCTTGAATGGGTGTTGCATCGGTGAATGACATTCCGTCCAAGGCTTTTAAAAGTTTTTCAGGAAGATCAAAATCATGAAATTTTTGCATATTATATACCTTTCACGCCCCCAAGCCCTATGGCAAAAGAGGTCTATGATTAAAGTGTTTTAAAAAAGGAGATAAAAATTCAGTGACACTCTTGTTTTCAAGGTTTTAACCCTCAAAAGAAAGGCGTGCATCATCTCTATAACCTGCGTTTCGTCTAAGAGCCGTTATCCGATCTATTATCATATTTTTACTGTTAATATGATCGGCACACGGACTTTTCGGAAATCCGTGGGAAAAACTCTTAAATCAAACGCGGTTATTTCACTAGAGATCTTAAACTCAGGGAAACAAACAAGTGTTGTGCAGTCTTTATGTGTAGAACAAGACGGCTTCATATGGATAAGAGTCGTTACGATTCTGTGGGCACTGTATAGTGTTTTTACGCAAGAGTCAAGAAAAAGCAAATTGCCCTTTCCTTCTAAAATTGAAAATACAAAAATTCTGTCACTTCATAGCGGCACCAAAGGGCAAAAATAGAAAGGATTACCATAACGGCGGCACAGCGTTTTGTCGGTTTCCAAGTCAAAAAGCCGATTTTAGAATTAGGGATATCCGTATACGACTCGAATAAAGCAATATCTTTCTTATAAGGACCAAATATTTGGATGGAATTTGGCGCATAAAGTGCAATCAACAACGCAATAAACAGGAAAGGAGCAGAATACAAAGAAAACGCAGGCACAATTTGTTCAAATGTAAAACCGATTTTAGTAACTATTGAGGATAAAGCGCCCATTTTTTGACCCCACACCTCCGGAAAAGCAAAACCGTTAAAACCAAGACAGCCTTTCCAAATATTCAGAGTCCCTTTAAGATCTTGCGCTCTAAAGGGCACCCATAACAGGGCGACAATCAAAAACGTGAAAATTTTCTTCACTTAGCCATTCGCATGTAAATGGGCTAATCAATAAGTCCTGCTAAAGGATATGAAAAAACAACAAAAATCAGGCTTGGATTTTCATAAGTTGGGTACGTTTTGCTTCTAACCATGTCGTTGCAAATTCAACAGGCATCGGTCGCGAAATATAGTATCCTTGGCCATAATCACATCCCAATTTTTTGAGATGCGCCGATTGTTCTTTGGTCTCAATCCCTTCCGCAATAACCTTTAAATTCATCTCGTGACCCATCATAATGGCCGATCGAATAATAGCTTCTGCAGCTGAATTATTGAGCATCGAGCGAATAAAAACCTGATCAATTTTCAAGGCATCCACGGGAAGTTCAAATAAATAGTTCAAGGAAGACTGCCCCGTCCCAAAATCATCAATAGCAACCTTAATCCCCTTTTCCCGAAGGGATTGCAGAATGTCCGCAGCCTTACCGATGTTACGAGCTATGGCTGTTTCCGTCACTTCAATTTCAAGCATTTGAGGGGGAATATTATACGCCTCAAGGTAATGAAAAATTTCTTGAACCACAGTGGGCTCTTCAAAATTTTTCATGGAAAAATTTAAAGACAAGACAAAGCATAGACCGTCTTCGCGCCACTTTGCCAATTGGGAAAGAGATTCTTTCAGTAACCATTTTGTATAAGGATTAATGAGCTGGGTTTGCTCGGCAATACGCATAAACTCAAGGGGAGAGACCATACCCAATGTGGAATGCCCCCAACGCGCAAGAGCTTCAACGCCAATCACCTCATTCTTAGCAAGAGAAATAATAGGTTGATAATTTAAGGTCAACTGATCTTGCTCAATAGCTTCGCGCAGCTCATGCAAGATATAAATATTACGCTCGGAGAAATCTTGTGTTTCCCCATTGTAGGCGCAAACCTCAAGACTATTTTGAAGTCCGTAATCTGCCGCTATCAACGCTTTTTTTACAAGTGTTCTAAAGGAATCAGGGTCTCCTTTCTCATAGGGCATGATCCCAAAATACATCTCGATCAGAAAGGGAATTTTATCAAATTTATAGGTACGATCCAGATGCTGGCTGAGGTGTTGTGCAACTTTTAAAACTTCCTCTTTGTTTTCCAAACAAATGGCAAAAGCATCATTTGAGACCCGTCCCAAGACGGCTTCTTGGGGCAATATTTCTTTTAAACGCTCTTTTGTTCTAAGAGCAACATAGCTCATGGTCTCAAGGCCAAAGGCTTTCTCTACCTCTTTTACTTGACGCATTTTAACAACCACAATCCCCGTCAAGGCTGCAAAACGGTCTTCGTCTTTATAAAGAGCCTCAAGCCCCTTATAGTTAGGCATTTTTGTTTCAAAATCCGTCAAATAACGCCTTTTTAAAACAACTAAATAAGCGCGTGTGATCTGGGCACCCATGCCTGATAAAAGGGCAATCATCACAAAAAAAGTTAATCTCAAAAGCCACTCGGGGGTGCTTTGGCCAATATCTTGAGCCACATTGAGGGGCATAAACGGGCCTAACATAAGGCCTATACCAATTGCGAAAATAATTCCCGTAAAAATGCCTAACCAGAACCCCGCAATAATAATAGGGATGTACAAAAGGTGCACATAAGGAAGGTAAGTCCCGCCCGTAGAATAAACCAAATGCCCGCCTAAAATACTCAAAAAGGCGAGGCTAAAAAACATAAAGATTTTACTCTTTAAACCGCCTTCATAGAGATAAGGACTGACCGTTAAAAAAAATGCATTCATCATTAAAATATTTCTTTGCTTTTTTAGGGCGTAATAAAAGTATAATCTATTGAAAGAATGAAGATACCCTTAAAAAATTCTTTTTTACTCTTTTGAAATCTCTTCAAAAAGCTCTTCCCAAAAATGGGGTATATAGACCTCAGGCTCACGGGTAAGCACATGAAAAGCTTCATCATAAACAAATATCTTTGCTTTTAATCTCGTCAAGAAATCAACGGCAGCGATCGTATCCACATGACGATCATCACCCGCAAGAAAGGCTGAAATAGGCACAGGACTTTCCTGCATTTCCCCTAAGGCCGTAACAGCGTCAAAAGCGGCCTTAATCCATCCATAGGTTGCCCCCTCTGTGATCATACTCGGATGTCGCCTGAAAAAAGCCTGTTGCCTTAAAAAATCTTCTTTATTATGGCTCCCCGTATATTTTTCAACCGCTTCATCCCTTAGATCACGGGAGCCGTGCCCTGGAATAAACCATTCGCCAAACCCCAAATAAGTTGCAACATTTGCAAGGGCAAAAGCCCCTAACTCAGGAAACCCGGGGGTCAAAAATTTCACCATGGGAGAGATCAAAACGGCTCTTTTCAAGGGGATAGCCAAATCCATATTGTACTCTCTCAGGTAATTCAAAACAATATTCCCCCCCATGGACATCCCCACAAGGACATAGTCTGCTTTTCGCCCTTCATAGCGTTTTTCAATTTCACCTAAAGCTTGATGCAAATCATCACTATACGTCTCAAAAGAATCAATATGGCAGCGTTGATCATGAATCCCGTCGTCAATTTCAAGACGCCCTCCGGATTTACCGTGCCCCCTATTATCAATACCCCAAAAATCAAAAGATTCTTTGGAACTTTGGGACGCATGTCCGGCTAAACGTAACGCAAAATCATAATTATTTTCAACACAAGACGTGCGCCCCGGAACAAAAACAACAACTGTTTGGGCAGTTTCAGGCGTCATAACATCATCTTTAGCGGGAATATAGGCCAACCGAAGGCGTACGCCATCTTTCGCCTCAATGTAAATATCTTGATGAAACGCATGTTCTTCACCGGATTGAACCTGAACGGTATGAAAAAAAACGCTAAGTAAAAGGAAAAAACGATACATTGGCAAACCCTCCTATCCTAGAAGATTAGAGCGTCAAAGAAGTTAAAAAATCCTTAACTCTCTTTACAGATTTTTTGTTCTGAATGTTGGTGTGAAAAACGCCCGGCCTTTTGCCGATTACGCTGAATTTCACGCCATGTGAGATAAATACTGCAACCAACAATAATGGAACACCCCAGCATATGATGCTCGGTAAGCGTTTCGTCAAAAAAGAGCATCCCGATAGGAATTGCAAAGAGCAGCCTCAAATATTCAAAAGGCGCGACCAAAGAAACGTTACCCGCATGGAGAGCTTTTACATAAGAAAATTGAGAAAGGCTCCCCGCAAAACCAATTGCAACTAACATAGGCCATTCCCCCGCAGCCGGCATTTCCCAATAATACCCTGCAAACACGCATGAAATCAGTAAAGCGCCAAAATTACCGTAAAAAATAACCTGCGGCACCGTATCGGTTTTAGTGATTTCCTTGGTGGTTACTTTGGCAAGGCTTGAACATAAATTAGCAAGTAACGCCACGAAAACGGCAAGGTTTACATGAGATTGCTCGGGCTGCACCATGACGAGAACCCCTGTATAGCCGATGATAACAGCCACCCATTTGCGCCACCCTACTTTTTCCCGCAATAAAATCATCGCCAATATAATAGCCATCATCGGCCCCGTGTAGCCGATAGAAGCGGCAAGCCCCATGGGAAGTCTTGAATAGGCATAATAAGTTGCCCAAATAGCAACAACTCGAAAAACAGCATTTAATCCGTGGAGGTGCATTTTCTTAGTCTTAAGGGGTTTATCACGCCCTTGCCCCAACAAAAGAGGTGCAATAAAAACAAGAGAAAGCGCGAAACGCACAAAAATAACAGTTGCAATAGGCAAAGTTTCAAGGCTCTTGAGTAAAGCCATGGCGGTGGAAAAAGAAGCTGCCCAAGCGAACATCCAAAAAATACTTTGTAAGCGGTGGGGAATAAAAATCTTAGATATCCTTAAGTTCTTAAAATTAAAGCTGTTCCCTTTCTATATAGCCACACTTTGCAAAGATTGCGCTAAAAAAATGAACCTATTTTCGGGAATAAAACAATACGAAAAGATTTTAAGGACAGAGCGTCACCCAAAAACCTCATTAATAAAAGAGCCTACAGGCTTTAAAAAAAATGGTGGAGCCAAGGAGGATCGAACTCCTGACCTCTACAGTGCCACTGTAGCGCTCTCCCAGCTGAGCTATGGCCCCACATTTAGATGCCTTACCATAAGAAAAAAACTAACCTTTGGCAAGGAAAATTTTCCGGATATTTTAAAAGAGTAACACGTCTTATAGTCACGCCAAATTTTCCACACTCTATTTTTAAGGCTCTTTGAGTTACAGATAACGAAAAGGCTAAAAATATTACAAGACTTTTTCTAAAAAGGCCTTTGCTCTTTTTGAAGAAGGCGCGGTGAAAAAAAGCTCCGGAACCGCACGTTCGACAATATCACCCCCGTCAAGGAACCAGATTTCATCTGCTATTTCCCGAGCAAACTGCATTTCGTGAGTCACAATAAGCATGGTCATCTTACTTTTTGCCAGACTCTGAATAACCTCAAGAACTTCCTTAACCATTTCAGGATCAAGGGCAGACGTCGGTTCATCAAACAACATGACTTTAGGATTCATAGCCAAAGATCGCGCAATAGCCACGCGCTGCTTTTGCCCCCCGGAAAGGCGTGCAGGATAAGCATCGGCCTTATCAGACAAGTTAACACGCTCTAATAAATCAAGGGCGATCCTATGGGCTTCATCTTTGGTTTTACCCAAGACCTGTTGAGGGGCAAAAGCGATATTTTCAAGAACCGTCATATTAGGAAATAAATGAAAATGTTGAAAAACCATGCCGATATTTTCGCGTGCATGACGTATATCGCATTTCTTATCCAAAATACTGTTTTGGGAAATAAAAATCTCCCCCTTTTCCGGCCGCTCAAGTAAATTCATACAACGCAATAAAGTTGATTTTCCTGAGCCCGACGGCCCCAAAAGTGCCACAATAGAACCTTCTTTCACATAACCGTCAACACCGTTAAGCACTTTATGACCGGAGAAGATCTTTGTGAGATTATTAAATTTAATCACTGCGTTTTAACCTTTGCTCAAGGAGTTTTGAAATCTGCGACAATACCGAAACCAGCAGGTAATAAACCACAGCAATAAACAAAAGAGGTTCAAAATATAAAAAAGTTTGTGAGGAAACGATATTTGCTCGACGTAATAAATCCATCTCACCGATGACGGAAACCAAGGCAGATTCTTTGAGAAGATTAATAGCCTCATTCACCAAAGCCGGCAAAATATTACGAACGGCTTGAGGCATAATAATACAAAGCATAGCCTTGTGATAAGGAATTGCCAAAGACTCTGCCGCTTCAAACTGTCCTTTATCAACAGCTTGAATGCCGGCTCGAATGATTTCTGAAACATAAGCCGTTGAATTCAAAGAAAACGCCAACAAACCGGCTTCGAGGGCTGTGATTTGATAGCCGATAATCTGAGGCGTTGCAAAGTATATGAGGGACAATTGCACCAAAAGAGGTGTCCCGCGAAAAATAGAAATATAAAATGTGGCAAAAGAGCGTAAAATTCCTGATTTTGACAACTTCATAAGGGCAAAAACAGCCCCTAACACAAGACCGATAAACAGGGCTAAAACCGTGTATTCAAGGGTGACAAAAATTCCCTTTAACATAAAAGGGATATGTTGAACGATACGATCGAAATGAAAAATCATAGGCCTGATAATGTATTTTTGTAGTCGGAAAACCAAGCAGCCCTAATTGCGTTCAAACGTCCTGACACTTGCAGATTTTCTAAGGCCTTGTTTACTTTCTCGATCCATTTTGAATCCTTAGGAAAAGCGATGGCAAAGGAAACAGTATTATCTTCCAACGCAGCAACCTTTAAATCGGGATTTACTTGTTGAAAAGATTTAGCCGTTTTTGTTTCCATGATCAAAACATCCAAACGCCCTGAAATTAACTCTTGAATAAGTTCTGCAAGCTTATTCAACGAGCGCACCTTTACCGTATCGTCGCGACTTGCGACATCCCGTGCAAACTGTTCGTGTGTCGACCCTAACTGCACACCGACTCTTTTATTGCTCAATCCTTTTTGAGTTGTAATGATATCCTGCTCAAGGGTTACCGCCGCCAAAGGAAGCGTCAAATAAGGCTCGGAAAACGAAATGCTTTTTTCACGCTCCGGTGTCGGCGTCATAGAAGCCATAACAAACTGAACACGCCCCGATTGAAGAGACGGAATCAAGGCGCTAAAATCCATATCCCGTATTTGAAGCTTGACGCCAATTTCCTTTGCAATGGCTTTTGCAATGTCAATATCGTAACCCACAATTTGAGACGCCTCATAAAATTCAAAAGGCGGCATATCTGCAGACGTACCCATCACGAGTTCAACCGCCTTATCGCTTTCTACCGCAGAGGACGCTTTGTCATCGGAACAGCCTGCAAGAAAAGTTCCGGAAAACAAAATTAGAAATAAAGAAAGTCGTTTTAGAAAAGGCATATGCATTATAAGTATTATCCTAGTATTTTTATCAATCATCACACTTCCAACCCGCCCCTTTTTCTACAACGCATTTACATTATTTAAGAGAGTTGATAGGGTGAAAAAGCAATTCACTATAGCTTTAAGAGTAACAATGATTCTGCTTTCCGGCAATAGCAATAAACCCCTATCAAACAGTGTGGCTAAGGCTTTAAGAAAAAATTTTTCCAATTCGGAAATAAAAAAATTTCAAAATGGCGAGCTTATTCTTAAGAAGATAAAAACTGTTCAAGATGAATTTATTGCCGTCATTCAAGCCACCTCATTCCCCATACACCAAAACTTAATGGAACTTTTATTTCTTCTTGATCAAGCTCGCCAACAAGGAGCAAAAAATAACGCGGCCGTTTTGCCTTATTTTAGCTATGCTCGGCAACCCCGTCTTGCTCGAACCGTTGCCACCCTTCTTCAAGCCTCGGGGGCGACTGAAATTATTACCCTCAATTTACATTCAACAGAAATAGAGGCTTATTTTGATATACCGGTGAAAAATATACAACCGACCTCTATAATAGACGAAGACATCCGCCGAAACGTCAACCTTAAAAAGACAGTGCTTATTGCCCCGGACAAAGGCGCCCTCTCTTCCGTTAAGGCACTGGCAGAAAGATTAACGATTCCCACAGCATATTTTGAAAAAGAACGGGATAAACAAGGAAATCCCCATATCACAAGCTTTACCGGAGATGTTGCTAACAAAGATTGTGTTATTGTTGATGATATGGTCGACACGGCTAGAACTCTTTGCAACGCCGTTGAGGCTTTAAAGCTGCAAGGCGCCGGAGCAATCAGCGCCTATGCAACACACGGTGTCTTCTCAAAGAACTCACACCGACGAATTGAACAGTCTTCCCTAGAAAACCTTGTGATCACCGACAGCATTGACAGATCCAAAGCAACGCAAGCTTGCCCAAAAATAAGGCAAATTAGCATTGCCCCCCTTATAGCAAAGGCCATAGAAGCCTCAGAAGAAGCCCTTTTTGCCGGATTTTCTATGATTAAGCCTTAAAAAGCTCTTTTAATTCACCGGACTGCATCATCTCTTTAATAATATCGGCTCCTCCAATAAATTCTCCCTTTACATAAAGCTGAGGGATAGTCGGCCAACCGGAAAATTGTTTAATTCCTTCACGCAATTCGGGGCTTTCCAAAACATTTATATCTGCGAATTCAATATCTAAGCTTTGCAAGACCTGAACCACGAAACCGGAAAAACCACACTGTGGAAAATTAGCCGTTCCTTTCATAAAAAGAACCACATCCCGGTCATTAATTTCTTTTTGAATATCCTGAAAAATTGCAGGCTCTGTCACTCTTAACTTTCCTTCTTTTGATTTTCTTGGGGGGTGTATGCTCTAATGGAAAGGGCATGAAGCTCATTTCCCATAAGAGAACCGAGTGCTTTATAAACGATTTGATGACGCTTAACACGATTCAACCCTTCAAAGACGCTTGAGGTAATGGTCAGTCCGTAGTGGTCTGCATCCCCCAACATATCCTCCAAACGGAATACGGCATCGGGGAAAGCATCCTCAATAATCTTTTTTAACTTATCAAACTCAACGGCCATATTTTTTTCCGTAACTTAATTGTTTCTTTATACTTTTCGTGCCATATTTTACGAAGAAAGAAAAGAAAATAATAAAAGAGGTGCCTTTAAAAAAACCTTCATAAGGCACGGGCCGCATTTCTATAAACAGGGAGAATAAAATATGCGTTCAGGATTTGCCGAACGAGAGGAGGCCATCGAAAAGAAATTTCAGCACGACAATGAAATACAATTTAAAGTCATTGCCCGTCGGAACCGACTTTTTGGCTATTGGGCCGGGGAGCAATTAAATCTGGAAGGTACGGAACTGGAAGGTTATGCGGCCAAAATAGTGAATCACACCATTAGAAACCCAACGGAACACTCCTTAATAGAAAAAGTTTTTGATCATTTTCAAGAAAAAGGTGTGTCCTTCACCAAACATCAAATTGGAAAACAACTCCTCTACTTTCACAACGATGCACAAAAAGAAATCAAATCAGGCATTTCTATTTAACCCTCCTTTTGATGCAACCTCGCAGAAAACTTAACGAATTACGTTCTTGTTTTTATAGAAAGACAAGAACGTTCCTATAAAAAATCACTGAAATATTTTTTACATTTCAGAAAATACAATTTTAACCCTCCGATCTCAGAGCATCTTTATAAAGTCCTTATCTTATGCCTCTTCAAAGACCGCCTTATATCAATTCCCAACTACATTTAGTAAAAAATAAATAAATAATAAATCTGTATAAATAAAAAATAAATAATTACTTATTTGTTTTGAATCTCTTGTTTTAAGAAATCTTTATTTTGCAGTGTAAATCTGGCACTAGACAACAAAAAAAGGGGATAATTATGAAAACACTAACAACTCTTATACTCACATCTCTTACGATCTTTTCTCTTAACGGTACCGGCTTTGCCGGCAAAATCCATACCCTTGACGATATCCGAGAAGCAGAGCGAGAAGCTAAAAAAACTGCAGCCCTTGAAAGACGATTGATACAAACAGACCCTAGTCTTCTTCGTAAATTCAAGCGAGACCAAGCTAAGCAAGAAGAATTAGAAAAATTCCCCGGCCACGGCCATAGGCTTGGCGGAGATAAATACGTTAATCGCCTTCTGGGCATTGATCACAAAGAAGGAAAGCGTCTGGCAAAGCTTGCTAAAAAATCTGCAAAAAAGCGGGGAACCCCTCCTCTCCTTCATGCAAAAGCAAGCTTTGATGAAATCGCCCTAAAACCCACTCGCCTTACCGTCACTTCACAAGGAACCCGTTCTTAGTAAACAACCGCCCCCTTAATCAAAAACACAGGAGAAAAACCATGAAAAAAAAATTCATTTTACCACTCGTTTTAAGCACAGCCCTGCTTGCAACCCCTCACAAAGCAAAAGCCTACGTCCCTGTCGCTGAAATTATCGTCGGCATTGAACTGGCAACAAGCATTGCTATTGCGGCAAAACCTCTAGTGAAAATGGCTTATAAAGCGGTCAAGAAGGGTGGAAAAGATTTTATAAGATTCATAAAAAACCACAGAGGACATCATAAAACAAAAAGAGAACCGCTAGAGGAAGAAAGCCTTATTCCTTCTTATGCGCCCGCCCTCGTGCCCATGCAGCAAGATTTAGATGAAAGGTTTAATACTGTTACGTTTAAAACGCCAACTTACGGTTACTCACATCGAATTGTTCGTTATGAAGAGGAGACCCGATATTTTGGAGGCGGTTTCTAAAAAGCCCGTAAAGCAACAAAAGCTACTTTTAAACCAAAAGCAATAAGGGCGCCTCCTGTGAGGCGTTCTAACCATTTACCGAGTTTCAAGAAAAGCAAACGAATTTTATCAACGGAAAAGAAAATAGCGACAAAGGCAAACCAAGAAAAAGTAATTCCGATCATCAACGCTCCGTAAAGGCCTTGAATGACAAGGGGGGTTTCCGTTGTAATGTAAGCTGACAAAATGCTGATGAAAAGCAAAATGACCATAGGATTTAAAACATTATTAATCACGCCGATACGATACGCTTGGAAAGGTGTTAAAAGCACCTTGGGACCCTTTTCCTCGGAAAGCATGAGATCTTTCAGGGGGGCTGCGTGGGGTTTAAAGGATTGATAACCGAGATAAAACAAATAAAGCGCCCCAAGCAATTGAATCGCAGCCATAAGCCAAGGCATATTGACAACAAGATAACCGACACCCAGAACCGTATAGCTTAAATGAATACACATGCCTGTGGTTGTTCCAAGAGCGCCTGCAAGACCGACCTTACGAGAATGCAACAGACTGTTACGCATGGTCAAAGCAATGTCAGGCCCGGGAGCAATCACGGCCAAAGTGTGAATGGATGCAATGGCTATAAAGCCGTTGATATAAAGCGCCAAATCAAAATCAAACATGTGTTACCTTTTCCATATCTCTGTATTATACTATATGTGATCGCCCCTTTAACATTACAAGCGCTAAAAATGAGAAAATTGCCAAATAGTATAAAAAGTCCGCCTAAAGGAACGCCTGTAGGCCTCTTTTTTCTCTTATGCCTGCTCGCAAGCTTTTTACTATCCGCCGATTTAGTTTACGGAGCCACCAAACGTCCCGTTCCTCGCTTTGTTAGCTTGCGCTCAAACGAAATCAAAATGCGAGTCGGTCCCGGTCGCGAATACCCTGTAAAATGGGTTCTACAACGAAAAGGGCTCCCTGTCAAAGTTATTGCCGAATACGACACATGGCGTCAAATAGAATGCCATGACGGAACCTCGGGTTGGATTCACCAGAGCCTTTTGACAGGTAATCGCACCCTTATGATTACCCATGAAAAAGGCAAGCTTCTCTCCTCGGCCAACCGTGATGCCCACGGCATTGCAAAACTTGCCCCCCTAACCCTTCTTCCCTTTAAGCTCAAGGACTGCAAATCAGACCGCTGCTATGTGAATGCTTTCGGCACAAAAGGCTGGGTTCCTAAGAATCAGGTTTGGGGACTGCTGGATGATGAATAAAAAGCGTATGGCCTTTTCAAAAATCTGTTGCTATGCTCTTGATTATGGGGCACTAAAAGCCGGATAGGATACATGAAAGAGAAAAGACGTATTTTTTTCACTCAACGACTTTTTCGTCTCAAAACAGCATTTTTAATAAGTTTTTTCTCACTTCTCCCTTGCCAGAAGGCTTCTTCAAGTGCTTATGAGACTGTCTGTTCATTCTTTAATGTAACGGGAGAAATCATTAGCGATATCACTCATCAGTTTAAATATAGCGTCGTTTCCGTTTCACCGGATCATTTTCCCGAACTCACCCTTGGCCAAGTTCTAACGGCCTTAGAGGAAAACGCTCTGCAAGAAGGCGGTTCTATAAAAGTCTGTCAAGATCTACACTTTGAGTATATGAAAGACGAATATCCCGGCCTCTTAAGTTTCAGTACCGTTGATTTTGGAAGTATCTTAGGAGAGACCCGATTTAGCTCCTCTTCCACTCAAACTTTTCATAACTTTCTTACAACTTCTATTCCGGAAGCAGATCTTACGAAGTCTTTCCAACTTTTAAGGCCTGAAATTTCCCCCATAATTACCATAGGGGGGGACGAAGAAAAATGGCGAAAAACTTGTCTTTATGAATACGTCCTGTCCAACCCGCCAACAGGAACAAACTTTAAAAGAGTTTATATTCGCCTTACGGCTTGGCGAAAAAGGAAATAATGCAAAAAAGGGGCGGCTGCCCCTTGTAAAACAGTCAATTGTACTAAAAAAATAGCGCTCTAAAAATTAATACCGTGGCTAGCCGTAAAACGCCAGAAAGCTTCGAGCTTTTGAATGGTTTTACGCATTTCCAAAAGTTCGGACTCTGTAATACCGTTATGCTTTAGGTTAATAGCATGCTGTTCAAAAATCTTATCAAAACGATTGTAGATCCCCATACCTTTTTCTGATAAATGAACATGGCTGGAGCGACGGTCATGTTGGGATTGCTCTTGAATAACATAACCGTTCTCAACCATTTTCTTAAGATTATATGTCACATTAGAGCCCATGTAGTAACCGCGGTTACTAATTTCCCCAACCGTCATTCGGCTACGTCCGATATTGTAAAGGATAAAGCACTGAATATCGCTCAAATCCTTAATGGACTGACGGTCTAGCTCTGCCTTAATAACGTCAAAGAATAAGCGGTGCAGTCGTTCGACACCCATTACTGTTTCAAAATATGTCTCTTTCATGACACGCTCTTACCTTATCTCAATAAACCTTTATATTCTAATAATAAACAATAGAGGTTAAATTTTAATTAATATATCTATATTTATTTAGATTATTTTGATAACAAATTGCAAGAAAATAATAATAAAATTTTAACAAAGCATTGAAAAACAAACATAAAAAAACGATAAAGGCCAAAAAAAATATATTATTTGACATAAAAAACCCCCGTTTTTCCAATAAAAAAACAGGGGGTTTATTAATACGGATAAAAGAGAAAAATATAAAATTAATCTTTAGTCATATTTTGCATCTTAGATTTAATTTCTTCAATACGAGTAGCTGCAAAATCTTTGTGCTTTTGCTCGAGAGCTTCGGCTTCCTTGCCTTCTAAATCTACACGGTGATCATACTTTAAAAAGCTTTCTTGATAGGCCAAACGACTGGTATAGAAACCAAGGGCATTTCTAATATTAACATTAGAAAATTCATCATTTTCTTTAATTTCTGAAAATAAATCGACTTCAATCTTAATCTTTAACGGTTTTGGAGCCTCTTTATTAAAGCAGAACGGGAAGGTTTTTTCTAACCATTCCAGCGTCCGAAAAAGCTTCTGACGCTTCTCCCGTTGCTCGCGTTTTTCTTTACGCTCTTGCTCCGTTGTCATACCTGCTGTCTTTAGGGCTTCCATCCGTTTAAGGGCTTGCGGACTCAAGGTAGCTCTTAATGTTGCTTTTACTTTTGTCATAATTTTCTATTACTCATTAATTTTACTCTCGAGCTTACTACGAAATCGGCTCTTTTGTCTAGGGAAAGGAATCACGAAAATAAATCAGACATTAACTATGCAAAAGTCTGTACTTCGATAAAGTACAGACTTCTTTAAATAGTGTATAAGAACGGTTTTACCAAGTCATTGGATTCCACCAAGATGATTTCCGAACCGGAGAAGAACTTTCTTCTTCAACTTCTTCCAAATCATCATCTAAATGACCGTTCATGGCATCAAAGAAAACACTCGCATGAGCCATAAAATCGCCGCCTCGTTTTTCAGCAACTTCGGCCATATAGGCGTTATCTTCAGCAATTTTATTGGGCAGAAGCATAGCCGCGTCTTTAGCAACTGTCACTGTGGCAACTGCTGTTTCCCTTACCGCACCTACAGCATCAGAAACTTTCTTTACAAGCCCTGAAACAATATCACTGCCTATACCTGTAAGTTCGTCTTGTAAACTAAAACCGACCGAAGCAGGCTCTAAAGCCACCCAATCCTCAAAACCTTCGTCATCTAACGCTCTTGTCTCATAGGTTCCGTAGACTGTACTAAGGTCGTCTTCCAACGCACCAAAGAACTTGTTATAAGTTGCTTCAATAAGTCCTCGCGCCTTTGTTTCAGCAGAAAGCTGAAGCTGCTCTTGCTTTTTTTCAGCCCCAAGAGCCCAATCAAGAAAAGTTCTAACATAAGATTTATTGTTTGCATCGGAAACAGCTTGATCCGTATACATACCTGCCCCATAAAGAATAGCCAATGTCGGAGAAAGAGCCGTTGCAGCAACGGCTGTTCCGGCTGTTACACCAACTTGTACTTGATACATCGAGTTATCGATAATTTTTTGAGCTGCCCATTCTGTGATCTCATGGGTTGCTTCTTCTGCTATGCTCAAAAAGTACAATGAAATTTGTGCTTTAAGACCGGAAAAAATCGTTTGCATACGTGAATCTTTTGCCAAAGCTTCTTCTATTTCACTTTCTGAAAGATGTTCGGCTACGTCGGCTTCAATATTTGCTCTTTTTAGAGACTCTTCAATACCGCTTGTGAGTGATTCAACATCAACCTTGACAGTTTCCGTTGGCTTTACAAAATCTTCAATTGTTTCTTCATTTGAAGAAGAAGAAAGAAACTGAGCGATACGATCTTCTGTTAAGTGAAGTCCCACACCAAGCGCTGAAACAATAGCATTCGTCGACGTTGTTGCGACTTTATCTTGCACACCGTTTAAAAGCATACCGGCAACATAATTTTCCAATTTATTCAAAAGAAATTTACCGGCGGCCTTTGAGCCGAAACCAAAATCTAAAAGAGGTTCAGCTTCTAAACCTGTTACTTTTTTTACAATAGAACGAAAAAGGTGTGAGTCATTCATCACAACATAACCGTTTTTCTTGCCGTCTAATCCGATCGTGTGACGATCGCCCAAGCCATAAATTTTCCACTCTAAGAAACTTTTAACTTTTTCAGAGATTTCACCGGTCAGATTTCCCAATTGCTTTTCTGCACAATTTTGTGCCACAGCACGAACCTTATCGGTTATACCAAGATCAGGAAGAGCTTCCCAAACGCGTTTAGCATAACCGGCATTTGCCAAATCATCTTCCATATAGGCCGGAACGGGATCAATACCGACATCAGCCATTGCATTAAAACTCATCGAACTCGCTAAAGCTGTTGATCCTAAAAGCACTGCGTATAATTGTTTTCTAGTCATTTCATCGTCTCCATAATATATAGCCCTAAGCGGCTTAACTAATACATATATAAGGATACCTTGACATTTTGGCAAATAATTAAAACACAAGGAGAGATTGCAGAAAACGCAACAGAGATCTAAGTTTAGGATTTTTCAACCTGCAGCAGAAAATGCCTACCGAGATAAGGTATAGTTAAAGATGAAATGCAACGCCTTATCTGCCGGGAATAACGGTGCGAGCACAAGACGTTGCCATAACAGGCAAGTTTACTAAGGATTAAAGTTACTGATTATAGATTTATGTTATGGGAGTTTTTATGTGGGGGATTAATTTTGAGTTTGTAGAAGAATGAATAGGGAAAGATTTATTATATAGTTAAAGAGAGGTTTGGCGTCGACCTACTCTTCCGGGCCTTAAGACCAAGTACCATCGGCGCAACGAGTTTTTACCGTCGAGTTCGGAATGGGATCGGGTGCTAGCCCCGTGCTATAGAGACCAAACCACTCTTTAACTATATAAAAAACAGTAACATCAAACGTATTTAAAGTCAAATTAGAACTCTTTTAGACGTGTTTACAAGGGGTTATGTTTTAAAGTTTTCGATTGATAGAGCGGTCAAGCAGAGTTTTGAGCGTTAGTAACAACACTTAGAACTGAGCGATGAACTGATTAATCGAGTCTAAAAACAAGGTTAAAGGTAATTTATATCAGTATATTTAAAGCCTATGGGCTTATAGAAACTTTACCGAATAAACGCTTTTTTTATCATAGGTATGTTTTTTTACAGAGGTCTCGGACGCTCTGTAGCTTAGCCTTTTAAGAGGCATTAAAACATACGGATGAGTTTTAGAGAGTTTAATTTGAAACGCATTTTCTGATAAAGGACGTAAATAACGTCTGTTTATTAGAAGGATTGCTCGGAGTCGACATTAGCAAGCTAATGTCAGGTTAGATAAGTCAATGGGGGAATTAGTACAGGTTAGCTTCATGTGTTACCACACTTCCACATCCTGCCTATCAACGAGGTAGTCTTCCTCGGCCCTCATAGGGAAAATTAGTTTCAAGGCAAGTTTCCCGCTTAGATGCTTTCAGCGGTTATCTTTTCCATACTTAGCTACCCAGCTGTGCCGTTGGCACGACAACTGGTACACCAGAGGTATGTTCATCCCGGTCCTCTCGTACTAGGGACAAATCCTTTCAATTTTCCTACACCCACGGCAGATAGGAGCCGAACTGTCTCACGACGTTCTGAACCCAACTCACGTACCACTTTAAATGGCGAACAGCCATACCCTTGGGACCTGCTTCAGCCCCAGGATGTGATGAGTCGACATCGAGGTGCCAAACCTCCCCGTCGATGTGAACTCTTGGGGGAGATCAGCCTGTTATCCCCGGCGTACCTTTTATCCGTTGAGCGATGGCCCTTCCACATGGAACCACCGGATCACTATGACCGACTTTCGTCTCTGCTCGACCTGTCAGTCTCGCAGTTAAGCAGGCTTATACCATTGCGCTCATCAGTTGATTTCCGACCAACTTGAGCCTACCTTTGTGCGCCTCCGTTACTATTTAGGAGGCGACCGCCCCAGTCAAACTACCCACCATGCAGGGTCCCGGACCGGGATAACCGGTCTCGGTTAGATGCCAAAGAACACAAGGGTGGTATTTCAAGGATGTCTCCGGAGCAACTAGCGCCGCTCTTTCATAGACTCCCACCTATCCTACACATGTATTCCCTGGCACCACTGCAAAGCTGTAGTAAAGGTGCACGGGGTCTTTCCGTCTAACCGTGGGTACTCCGCATCTTCACGGAGAGTTCAATTTCGCTGAGTTGATGTTGGAGACAGCGGGGCAATCGTTACGCCATTCGTGCAGGTCGGAACTTACCCGACAAGGAATTTCGCTACCTTAGGACCGTTATAGTTACGGCCGCCGTTTACCGGGGCTTCAATTCGCTGCTCTCACAGCTCCTCTTAACCTTCCGGCACCGGGCAGGCGTCAGACCCTATACGTCGTCTTGCGACTTTGCAGAGTCCTGTGTTTTTGGTAAACAGTCGTCACCCCCTGGTCTGTGCCACCTCCGCTCGGTTGCCCGAACGGAGGTCCCCTTTCTCCCGAAGTTACAGGGGCATTTTGCCGAGTTCCTTCAACATCATTTTCTCAATCGCCTTGGTATACTCTACCAGTCCACCAGTGTCGGTTTGGGGTACGGTCTTATTTCCAGAGCTATTTCCCGGAACCCCTTCACTGCATACTCAATCCAATAAGAGTATACAATATACGGGATTCGTCACTACTGGAAGGTTCAGGAATATTAACCTGATTCCCATCGACTACGCCTTTCGGCCTCGCCTTAGGGGCCGACTCACCCTGCGTGGATCTACCTGGCGCAGGAACCCTTGGACTTTCGGCGGGCATGAATCTCACATGCCTTAAACGCTACTCATGTCAGCATTCTCACTTCCGATACCTCCGGAAGTCCTCACGGATCATCCTTCACAGGCTTACGGAACGCTCCGCTACCATATCTTACGATATCCGCGATTTCGGTGTATCACTTGAGCCCCGGTACATTTTCGGCGCAGGCTAGCTTAAATAGACCAGTGAGCTATTACGCTTTCTTTAAAGGATGGCTGCTTCTAAGCCAACCTCCTGGCTGTCTTGGCCTTCCCACATCCTTTCCCACTTAGTGATAACTTTGGGACCTTAATCGGCGGTCAGGGTTGTTTCCCTCTCGTCCATGGACGTTAGCACCCATGGACTGTCTGCCATACTGTACTCGCCGGTATTCGGAGTTTGGTTAGGTTTGGTAAGGATCGCTCCCCCCTAGCCCATCCAGTGCTCTACCCCCGGCGGTAATCATATGACGCACTACCTAAATAGTTTTCGCGGAGAACCAGCTATATCCGAGTTTGATTGGCCTTTCACCCCTAGCCACAAGTCATCCCCGCATTTTGCAACATGCGTGGGTTCGGTCCTCCAGTACGTGTTACCGTACCTTCAACCTGCTCATGGCTAGATCACTCGGTTTCGGGTCTAATGCCCGTAACTATATCGCCCTATTAAGACTCGCTTTCGCTACGCCTACACCTAACGGCTTAAGCTTGCTACGAACACTAAGTCGCTGACCCATTATACAAAAGGTACGCAGTCACACCATATAGGTGCTCCTACTGCTTGTAGGCATTCGGTTTCAGTGTCTATTTCACTCCCCTTGTCGGGGTTCTTTTCACCTTTCCCTCACGGTACTTGTTCACTATCGGTCTCCAAGGAGTACTTAGGCTTGGAAGGTGGTCCTCCCATATTCGAACAGGGTTTCTCGGGCCCCGCCCTACTCATGGACTCTTAAAATTGCTTCCCGTACGGGACTATCACCCACTATGGTTAAACTTTCCATTTTATTCCGGTCACAATTAAAAAAGCCACTGGCCTGATCCGCGTTCGCTCGTCACTACTTGCGGAGTCTCGTTTGATGTCCTTTCCTCCGGGTACTTAGATATTTCAGTTCCCCGGGTTTGCCTCTACACCCTATGTATTCAGGTGCAGATACCACGTACGTGGTGGGTTTCCCCATTCGGATATCTGTGGGTCATAGCGTATTGGCAGCTAACCACAGCTTTTCGCAGCCTGTCACGTCCTTCATCGCCTCTTGGAGCCAAGGCATCCACCAAATGCCCTTCTCGTTCTTATCTTAGTTCATTGATTGAGAAGTCATTATTTAAAATGACTCATTGAAATGAGTTATTCTCCGGCAATCCTTCAAATAAACAGACGTTTCTTTATTTTAGCCAAAGCTAAAAAACAAGCATTATACTTAACTTTAACCGGTTGCACGGTTAAAATCTTTTATAACGCTCAAAAAATCCATTTATTGAAAAATGCTTTTATTATTTGATGCGTTTCCTATTCACAATATTATAAAACAATCAGATGACTTCGGGCGGTTAACAAACTCAAAAGGAAAATAAGAGATCTCCTTTATCAACCCCTCATCACACCCACCGTTCCCAAAAGAAATGGTGGAGGTAAACGGGATCGAACCGATGACCTCCTGCTTGCAAAGCAGGCGCTCTCCCAGCTGAGCTATACCCCCGAACTGATCAATTCTACGAACAGATCTTAAAAGCTTTCTTTTGGCTTCCTGCCGTGTCAGAGCCGTTCTCAAATCCTCATGTACATAAAGTACACTCCGGTTTTCCGAGCGACTCTTTCGCGCATTAAGCACAAAATAAACATTTTTTAGAAAATGTTCTTCCACGAGATAGAGGCCTAAAAGCATTTCTTTTGAGCACCATGTGATCCAAATAAGAAGGCGATGGTGGGCCTGGGAGGACTTGAACCTCCGACCTCACGCTTATCAAGCGTGCGCTCTAACCAACTGAGCTACAAGCCCGGAATAGTTATGCTATTAGGTCTCTATCTCGTGTATAGAAGGTTTACAAGGTCAGCTCGGGCCGTCTTTTTTATGACTTCATAAAAACCCGAAAGTTTCCATAAAGTTCCTTAGAAAGGAGGTGATCCAGCCGCAGGTTCCCCTACGGCTACCTTGTTACGACTTTACCCCAGTCGCTAACCCCACTGTGGTCGGCTGCCTCCCGAAGGTTGGCTCACCGGCTTAGAGTAGGATCAACTCCCATGGTATGACGGGCGGTGTGTACAAGGCCCGAGAACGTATTCACCGTAGCATGCTGTTCTACGATTACTAGTGATTCCAACTTCATGCACTCGAGTTGCAGAGTGCAATCCGAACTGAGACGGCTTTTGGAGATTAGCTCGGGGTCGCCCCGTCGCTGCTCACTGTCACCGCCATTGTAGCACGTGTGTAGCCCAACCCATAAGGGCCATGAGGACTTGACGTCATCCCCACCTTCCTCCGGTTTATCACCGGCAGTCTCTCTAGAGTACCCAGCCAAACCTGATGGTAACTAAAGACGAGGGTTGCGCTCGTTGCGGGACTTAACCCAACATCTCACGACACGAGCTGACGACAGCCATGCAGCACCTGTATGATATCCAGCCGAACTGAAGGACGCCGTCTCCGGCATCTGCGATATCTATGTCAAGGGTTGGTAAGGTTCTGCGCGTTGCTTCGAATTAAACCACATGCTCCACCACTTGTGCGGGCCCCCGTCAATTCCTTTGAGTTTTAATCTTGCGACCGTACTCCCCAGGCGGAGAGCTTAATGCGTTAGCTCCAACACCGAATCCTAAGACCCGACGTTTAGCTCTCATCGTTTAGGGCGTGGACTACCAGGGTATCTAATCCTGTTTGCTCCCCACGCTTTCGTACCTCAGCGTCAGTATCGGACCAGAAAGCCGCCTTCGCCTCTGATGTTCCTTCTAATATCTACGAATTTCACCTCTACACTAGAAATTCCGCTTTCCTCTTCCGATCTCAAGTTTTGCAGTTTTAAATGCAGTTCCAAGGTTGAGCCCTGGGATTTCACATCTAACTTACAAAACCGCCTACGTACCCTTTACGCCCAGTTATTCCGAACAACGCTAGGACCCTCCGTCTTACCGCGGCTGCTGGCACGGAGTTAGCCGGTCCTTCTTATCCTGCTACTGTCATTATCCTCACAGGTGAAAGAGCTTTACAACCCTAAGGCCTTCTTCACTCACGCGGCATGGCTAGATCAGGGTTGCCCCCATTGTCTAAGATTCCCCACTGCTGCCTCCCGTAGGAGTCTGGGCCGTGTCTCAGTCCCAGTGTGGCTGGTCATTCTCTCAAACCAGCTATGGATCATCGGCTTGGTGAGCCTTTACCTCACCAACTACCTAATCCACCGCGGGCTCATCTTATAGCGATAAATCTTTCCCCCGAAGGGCGTATGGGGTATTAGCTCCCGTTTCCAGAAGTTATTCCCCACTATAAGGTAGATTCCCACGTGTTACGCACCCGTCCGCCACTAGGTAACTTTCCGAAGAAAGCACCTCGTTCGACTTGCATGTGTTAGGCCTGCCGCCAGCGTTCGTTCTGAGCCAGGATCAAACTCTCATGTTTAATCCTCGCTTACGTACTCATTTCTTTACGAAACAAGCATTTTAGCAAGTTACTCACTTGAAATTAACAAAGCTTGCGTCAAATTTATCTTTCATATAATGAAAAACAAACCTTACGTAAGTTTAAATTCGAACCTCTTTAACATTCTCGAAAAAATGATAAAGATGTCAAAATTTTACTTGTCGGCTTACATTTGTTAACCCAAGATAAATGCGCTCCTCTTCCGCCAAACCCTAAAGCTTAACAGAAAACAAGCGCCGACCCGAGCTAACCTTGTAAACCTTCTATATATTTACAATCTTATAAAACATCCGGTGAAACCTTAAACTTGAAAGCTTCTCGGAATCTCTTCCGAACCCCTCTCGGAGCCGCTCCCAAGCCCGTCTCCCGAACCCAGTAATAGCGTTATAGACTGACCGCTTCGAAGTGTCAACAAATAAACGCTTCTTTTTTTAAAAAAAATACTCCCGCCCTCCTCGCGCCAAAAATCACTCGGCCGAAAGCTTTTGATATACCCTATAATTCGCCATAACACGCCAAACATAGGATCTGGTTTCCGAAAAAGGAATAAGTTCTATCCACGTTAAAAGATCAATTTCTCCTAACCTTGGGTCTCCGTAGCGCTTGAGCCATTTATCCGAATAAAGGGGCCCCGCATTATAACCGGACAAGGTGATTTCCTTGTTACCTTGAAAACGTGCTAGCTTTTGCTCGAAATAAGCCGTACCCAATTTAACATTCATTTCGGGATTCCTTGTCAAATCCGCCACATCTATTTCAAAACCTAAATCCTTTGCGATGATCTGAGCCGTTTTAGGCATCAGCTGCATAAGCCCTCGTGCGCCGGCTCCACTTACGGCGTAGGGGTTAAACCCGCTCTCCTTACGGATAATGGCGTTAATTAATGCCGGATCTTGAGAAGCCTTGGTTTCCGGTAAAACGGGGTAGGTTTCTTTATAGACATAAACAACCCCCGTCAAACGAGCCATATCACAAACATATTCGGGATATTCCCGATGGCAAAAATCAAGGAAAGCTCTTTTTTCCCCGGCTCCCTTTAAAGTGTAATAAATCTTATAAAGAAAAGGAGCTATATCTTGATGAGACTCAAGGGATTTTAAGAGCCGAATATATTTTATAAAGGGATGCCGCAGAACCTTTCCACGCTCCTCCTCTTTATAGTGCAGGCGAAGGAAAGAAAGTTCTAATTCTTGAGACGTAGCCTTAAAAGCTTCTTGTCCGTAAAAGGTTTGGGGATACTCTTTTGCTTTTGCAAACCATTTTTGAGCTTGGATTCCGTCTTTTTTCTTTTCATAGGCCTTAGCCATCCAATAAGCAAAACGAGACAAAGAGCCTTCATGAGAGAGATGCTTATAAGCAGGCTCAAAATAGCGCAAGGCCAAAACAGGATCGTCTAAAAAACGCAAGGCCACAAAGCCCAAAAGATATTGGGACTCGATATAGCCTTGCCCTTTGGTTAAACCGTGACGTCCCAATACCTTAAAGACTTTTTGATAATCCTTAGTCACCAAAGCATCGCGCGCAACAATATAACGCAATCGCCAGAAACGCTCAGGCGATTGATCCAAGAGAGATTGATGTTTTTCAATAAAAGAATAGACGTGCGAAGATTCCCGACCTTGAAGATATGTAAAATAGTCTTCAATGATATCCAAGCGTCGTTGTTCATAGGTTTTTAATTTTTCATAAAGCTGCGGCGCCTCATCTCGACCTTCACAAAAGGCAAGTCGAACTTTCAGATACGAACGGATACTCGGCGCACAACGCTCAATTTGCCGCCGCACAACTTGGTACTGTTTTTTCCCGAGAAAATGCTTGAGGCGTTTCAAGTGATGCTCGTGTTTAATCAACCCTTCCCCAAGGCGTAAAAGACGCATTTCTTGCTCAAGAGTCAGGGGCATACGCTCCCATTCTCTCAAAATGACTTCTTTATAAAGGTCGCGCTTATTAAGTCGTTTAAGCGCAGCTAAATAAATTTCAAGAGCCTCAAAACTTTTGGGATGCCGAATTGAAAACCAATCCGCAACTTGCACGGGCGGTATTTCAAAAGATAAAAATTTCTCGGCTTCTTTACGTACATCCCCAATCCAAGGCCAGTGGCTATAATGCTCCGTAAACTTAGCATAATCAGAAAAAGAGAGATTTCCTTGGGCATAGCGCAATTGCTTCCACCGTGCGAGATTTTTTAAGGTAGGGCACGCCCCCCGAGCTAAATCGTAAGACTTGGCATACTGCTTTTCCTTAAAGGCCTTAGCAGCCTCGGCGCAGTTCAAAACTTCGGGGTTTTCGCTTGAGGCTTGAAATGCTATAAAAAGGGAGAGAATAAAAATATATTTTTGCATAGTTATAAGGTACTCTCCTTCCTAATGTTTGTGAATAGATTATAATAAGGATTCCAACGATGTTTAAAGGTGCTTTTACTGCCCTTGTCACCCCTTATAAAGAGGGAAAAATTGATCTCGAAGCTTTGCGTTCTCTTGTGGATTGGCAAATCAGAGAAGGCATTGACGGATTAGTTGCCTGCGGCAGCACCGGAGAGGCTTTTTTCCTCTCACACGACGAGCAAAAACAAGTTATTAAAACCGTCCTTGAGGTTGCAAATAAACGCGTCCCCGTAATTGCCGGCACCAGCGCGCTTACCCTCAATGAAACGCTCGCTCTCGCCAAACAAGCAGAAGGTATTTCCGTAGACGGATCCGGGGTTGACGGCCTTATGATTGTCACCCCGCCCTATATGAAACCCACTCAAGCGGCTCTTTACGAGTATTTCAAGGCGATCCATGACAGCACCTCAACGCCTATGATTCTTTATGACAATCCCGGACGAAGTGCTCGAGAGCTTAGCAACACAACCGTGATTGAGCTCGCAAAGTTGCCTCGCATCGTCTGTTTAAAAGATGCTACGGGAGACCTCACAAGGCCTGCGACTTTACTTGAAAAACTCCCTGCCAAATTTACTCTGTTAAGTGGCGAAGATGCAACGGCTCCGGCTTATTTTGCACAAGGGGGCGTCGGTGTTGTTTCTGTGAGCTCAAATGTCGCGCCTAACCTTGTTGCGACTCAATGGAAAGCGTGGTGTGAAGCAGACCTCAACCGCTTAAGCGAAACACGTACTCTCTTAAACCCTCTGCATCGGGCTATGTTTGTCGAATCAAATCCGGCACCGGCAAAATACGCTTTATCTCGCTTTGGTTTCTGTTTGCCGGATGTGAGGAAACCTTTAACAACCCTCACAAAACCGGCAAAAAATGTCGTCGATCAAGCCGTCACTCATGCTGCCCTTCATTACCTGTATAAACCCGCTTTAGGGACGCACCATGGCTAAGCAAAAAAGAACCGAGGGCTATATTGCAGAAAATCGCAAAGCCCGCCATGATTATACCATCGAAGATTCTTTGGAAGCCGGTATCATGTTATTGGGCTCGGAAGTAAAATCCATTCGCATGCAAGGCGGTGTGAGCCTTGTAGAGTCCCATGCCGGGGAAAAGCAAGGGGATCTCTATCTCTTTAATGCCAATATTCCGGAATATAAAATGTCGAATCAGTTCAACCATGAACCGAGACGTCCTCGAAAACTGCTTCTTAAAAAGAAAGAACTCAACAAACTGTCAGCGGCCGTCAAGCGGCAAGGTATCGCCTTGATCCCTTTGAAAATGTACTTTAACAAACGCGGACTCGTCAAACTTCTCCTTGGTATTGCGAGCGGCAAAAAGAAAGCCGATAAACGAGAAGCGGACAAACAGCGGGATTGGCAACGTCAAAAAGAACGCATCTTAAAAAATTCTTAGATCAGGACAACGGGCAATGAGAATTCTGAAAAGGATATCCGTTAATTCATAACCCTGCAAAGGAGAGCGACAGAATGGAAATAATAATCTCACATGACGGCATGAAGGCAATTTCTGAACTGGATGAAGATGAAATTAAATGGTGGCGCAAGAAAATAGGCAATGTTCGGGCACGTTACATTTTAAGTCCGAAGCTCTCAATCAGAAATTATATTGATACTATCAAGAGTGAACCTGATTATCATGAAAAACTCAGAAACACCTCGGCATTTATTCAACAAATAAGAGACGAAACTTGGAAAATTTATATTGAATCGGAATTGCTCTTTTACAAGTCTGTTATAAAAGAACTATTGGAGGAGCGCGCTCACCCTCACGATATATTAGCCACTATTATTTCTGAAGGAACACTTCAAGAGCTCAATGCTTTAAAGAATCATAAAGAGCTCCTTCATAAGGTTTCCGAGATTTTTGGAAATTTCACAGGAAGAATTTTCCCTTACTTTTTCGAGCTATCTAAGAGTGTAACCAACTCTAGACGATCTCGAGCAGGAAAAGCCTTTGAAGAAATTATCCACTCTATAATGGACGGCTATCTTTATCCCTACGATGATCAGTCAAAACTTGGAAAGAAAGTTTTCAAAGAAAAGGGATTAGGAAAAATGGTTGACGGAATATTGCCCACCATGAAAGCCTATGATACCAATCGCAGTAAATGTCTTGTTGTCACCATGAAAACATCTTTAAGGGAGCGCTGGCAGGAAGTGGTAGAGGAAATAAACAGAACAAACGTTCCCAGCATCCACCTGCTAACATTAGATGAGGGAATCAGTAGGAATCTCCTCGATACCATGCGTAATCATAACATCACTCTGGTAACTTATGAGAAAGTAAAAAAGCGTTTTGAGGGAGAGTACACGAATATTATTTCTTTCGAGACTCTTTTCAATAAAGAAATCCCGCATATTATTGAATGGTGGAAGATCACTTACCCGTGTGATTATCTAAAATAATCCTATATTGCATTTCTTAGTTTTGTAAAATTAGAACCGGTATTCTGCAGATCAAATACACTCATTATAGATGTTGCGATACTTCGGATAACAGGCACGGAAACCGAATTACCAAACTGTTTGTAAGCTTGAACATCAGAAACAGAATCAACAATAAATTCCTCAGGGAACCCTTGAAGTCTAGCACACTCCCGCGGTGTAAGTTTTCGTGGGTTTTGGTCAACATCAGACTGATCTATAAGAATTTCGCTACCATCTTTGTAGTAACGTGCACTAATAGTATTTGAGTAAGGGCTATCAGAGTTAAACAGACTGTATCCAAAACCGTTTCCTTTTTCCTTATGCTCCGCCTTTCGTCTTTTATGACCGCTCCAAAGCCTATCAGAAATTGTATATTTAGAGTTAACGGTTCTATTTTCTTCCAAAATATCACCTAGCCTTGTAGTTTTTCCGGAGGGCTCAGGCCAACGAAATGCTTGCTCTAAATTAAGGTCAGGAAAAGCCTTTTTGTCAAAACCAACTATATATATCCTTTCCCTGTTTTGAGGAACACCAAAATCACAAGCCCGCAACACCTTAAAATCCACCCAGTAATCAAGTTTTTCCTCTAGGCTCTTTCTAATTTCTTCAGAAAATTCAATCTTCTCAATTTTCTTTTTCGTGTGCTCACCGCGTAAAATAGCAAGGATGATTTTTAAGGTATTTCCTTTATCATGACCTTTTAATTGTTTCACATTCTCTAACAAAAATGCCTTTGGCCGTTTTGCGGCGAGAATACGTTGTATTTCAAAAAATAGCGTTCCTCGCGTGTCCCTAAACCCCTGTTTTAGACCTGCTTGTGAAAATGATTGGCAAGGAAATCCGGCTAAGAGAACGTCATGGTCGGGGATATCCGCAGCCTTTATTTTAGTGATATCTCCATGAGGCACTTCTCCAAAATTGGATGCGTATGATTTCTTTGCGTATTTATCCCATTCGGAGGTAAATACACATTTTCCTCCTTGCTCTTGAAAGGGTATTCTGATTCCCCCTATTCCTGCAAACAAATCTATGAATTTAAAATAAGATCCTTTTTCTTCATTCTTGAAAGGGGCTCCTGTAGGAATGGATAAAATTTCTTCCACTCTTTTCCGACTAGGAGTATGCTCCCCATTTTCCCAGCCTCGGACTGTACGCTCTCCTGTTTCATTCAGTCCTAGAAATTCAGAAAATTCCTTCTGTGTGAATCCCATTAATTGCCGTTTTTGTTTTATAAGGGACGATATACCATCACAACGTGCCTCAACCATGAAAACCATACCTTTATAGATTGAATTTACTTTTTATAGCATAGCCGTACTTAGGGAAACGGTCAATGAGCAGGGTCGAATACAGGACAGACGGTTAAGTTTCAATATGATACCCGTTTCACCTCAAAACAATATCCTCACGGCTTAACCATGAGGATATATTGATCTAAAAGTTACATACCCTTTAAAGCACATCCGTATCGATAATGGCTCCGTACTCTTGCGGGACTTTGCGCTTGGTTTTTTTACGCTCCGGATGCGTTTCTTTCATAAACCAAAGAACAAAAGCCGAAGAGATTAGGCAGATTGGAATAATCAACAGAGCAAAGCGATAGTCTCCTGTTGTATAGGCCGGGATGCCCGTATCAGCCATTTGTCCGTCCCAATGATAATCAATCAGCGCTCCGATAACGGGATGGAAAATAATACCTGTTGTCATCACGATCATATTCACAAAGGCCAGAGACAAACCGCTCATTTTCAAGGGCATAATTTCAACGATACTCGCAAAGGTAAGAACCTTTGCCGTATAAGCAAATCCGGCAATAAAAAAGAGGATATAGAGCCAACTTAAGGAAAGATCCAAGGAGAAAATAGCAAACCAAACGCTTGATGTTATAAGAGTACCAATGAGCATGGGAAGCTTTCGCTTTTTTAAAAAATCCGACAGAAATGCAAAAGCAGGACTTCCAAGGGCAGCACCGACAAACATGGCAGAAACAACAGAAGCAGCTCTTGTTTCTGTTACGCTCGCAGCATGTTCCACATAAGAAACCCCCCAAACAACACCGATGGTTGTGATAGGGATATACATAATCATACCGTAAACCGCTACGACCCACGCTTGCGGCGTCTTTAAAATTCTAAGCATATCGATGAAGGGATTTCTATTGGCGTAAAGGTCGGGGAGCTCATCATGGTGGTCAAGGTCAGGCTCATTACTGACAACAAAATAAATGATAATAGCAACGGCAATACCAATCATTGCCAGAATTTCCATAGTATGCGCCAACCCCACGTTTAGGAGGAGAACCTTTAAGGGCGCACCTCCGAGGGTTGCCCCGATCGTCCCAAAAAGCATCGTCATGGCCGTCACTTTCGCGACATGTTTGGGCTCCAGCCAAATGGTTCCAAGCTTAATGGTGCCTATGAGACCGCAGGCAGATCCTGCTCCCATGATAAAACGCGCAACTGCGGCCATAAAAGCCTCGTTTGTATGACCGAAAAGATAGCTTGCAAAAGCGCACAAAACAGCAGCGCCACAAAGAAAAAAACGAGGCCCTAAACGATCCATGGTTAAGCCGAGGGGAATCTGCATAGCCGTGTAAGACCAATAATAAACACCCATGATAGCGCCAAGGGCGGCTGCATCAATGGACAGCGTCATCATTAATTCATCATTCATCACGTTAGGTGAAACACGAATCATGAATTGGTATAAATAAAACAGCGCTCCGCAAGCCACGACCAACCAGCCGCGAATAGTTTGTTTTAAAGGGTTTGGAATTGCTTTCTCGCTATGAGAGGAGGTGCCGTCAGATTTATTTTTTACGTATGTCATAATTCCCCACGAATAGTTTGTTTTAAAGAGTGCGTGATTACTTTCTCGCTACGAGAGGAAGGGGCGTCAATCTTCTTTTCTATGTGTACCATAGGTCTACTGATACCAAATAAGAATTTCAAAATCCAGCCTATTCTTAATTCGCCCTTGTCGATTAGAATAAGCGTTGATTTTTCAAGGCAAGTTTGTTAAAGATAAAGGTCTAAGGTACATGGCTGTATATATAGGGCTGCCTAATTACCTTTTTAATAACGAAACCTCTAACGTGAAAGAGAGACAAAATGCCCAAGATGAAAACAAAAAGCAGCGTGAAAAAACGCTTCAAGCTCACCGCAACAGGCAAATTAAAAATGGCCCAAACCGGCAAGCGTCATGGAATGATTAAAAGAACCAAAAAATTCATTCGCCAAGCTCGCGGAACCACTATTATGTGTGAATCCAATGCAAAAGTGATTCGTAAATTTATGCCCTATGGCGACTAAGCCGTAACGGATACGATATTAATAAATTTATTCTTAAAGAGAGACTAATACCATGACAAGAGCTACAAGAGCCGTATCGGCACACGCCCGTCACAAAAAAATTCTAAAATTAGCAAAAGGCTATCGCGGCCGTTCAAGCACCTGTTACCGTGTTGCCAAGCAAAGCGTTGAAAAAGCTTTGCAATATGCTTATCGCGACCGTAAAGCCCGTAAACGCAATTTCCGCGCCCTCTGGATTCAACGCATTAACGCAGCGGTGCGTGAGCACGGCTTAACATACTCTGCCTTCATTAACGGCATTACAAAGTCCGGCATTGATGTCGATCGCAAAGTTATGGCTGATCTTGCCGTTCATAATCCAAGCGCTTTTAAAGCCCTTGTAGATACAGCCATGAAAGCAGTTGCCTAAATCCTTTTTTAAAAACTCTCCGTCAAAGAAAAACGCCTCCTTCTGAATTGATGGAGGCGTTTTTTTATGTCACACTTAATCCATGATATCCCCCGAACACCTTATTGCCCCCTTTGAGGGCCTCGTTAGCCCTGACTTGCAAAGCGTTCTTTTGTCATGGATAAAAAACAGAATCTTTGAACGACGTGTTTCCGCTCATACCGTTAAAAACTATCTTCACGATTTAAAGAGCTTTTTTGAATTTCAAAAAGAACACCATAGTACACCCTTAAAAATCAAAGACCTTTCCACCCTTGAACTCCAAGACTTTCGAAGTTTCTTAGCCTACCGTCTTTCAAAAGGTCTTAGTCACCGCTCTAACGCACGGGCGACCTCGGCCTTAAAGACTTTTTTTAAATACCTAAAAAAAAATCACGATATTGAGAATACAGATATTATAACGCTTCGTTCGGCAAAGTTTTTAAACAGTTTACCCCGTCCCTTAAATATTGACGAAGCCCTTGCCCTGACTTGCGACCCTTCCCTTAAAGAACAAGAGCCTTGGATTGAGGCACGCGACCAAACCCTCTTCACGCTCCTTTACGGATGCGGTCTACGGATTTCAGAGGCCTTAAACCTCTCTGTTAACGATGTTAAAAATGCCACACGTTTCTTGACGATTAGGGGAAAGGGAAACAAAGAGCGCCTTATCCCCCTTCTCCCCTTTATCACCCGAAAGATTGACGAGTATCTCGAAAAACATCCTCAGCGAAATTGTCCGAGTGCTCCTTTATTTATCGGGAAACAAGGAGGCGTTCTTAATCCGGCTGTGGCTCAACGCCAACTGAGGCATTTGCGCCTTTCCTTGGGTTTACCTGAAACGGCAACCCCCCATGCTCTGCGTCACAGTTTTGCAACCCATCTCCTCCAAAACGGCGCTGATCTCCGTTCCATTCAAGAACTCCTTGGTCACAGCTCTTTGTCCACCACACAGCGCTATACTAAGATAGATCCGGGACATTTGTCTCGTATTTATGAAAAAACGCATCCCCGTACTTAATTTTTTTACCAAATCACTTTTTTTGTTAAGGATTTAGAAATATTTCTTCTTCAGACTGAAAAATAGTTAATTGTCTTAGAGAAAAACATTTGAAGATAATTTATTTAAAATTATGTTGTTTTCGCGTGCATTTTTTTTTAAATGTTATAAGCTGAATCTAAGGTCTTTTAAAATTACTTTAAACGCATATAAAAATGGAGATAAAATATGTACAAAAAACTGATTAGCGCCGCTGCAATGACCCTTGCCCTTGTAGGCTGTGATCGTAACAACGATCCCAAGCCTATGAACGATTTCACGTTCCAAGGTACTTATGAGCCCGGTTCTTATGAAGACTTTAAACAAAATGCGGGGGATCGTGTTTTCTTTGCCCTTGCAAGTTCAAATCTTTCAAAGGATTCAAAAGCTGCATTGGACAAGCAAATCGAATGGCTAAATAAATATCCTAACACGATCTTTACGATTGAAGGCCATGCTGATGAACGCGGCACATCCGAATACAACCTTGCTCTGGGTGATCGTCGTGCGCACTCTGTTCGCCGATATATCCTTGCAAAAGACATCTCAAAAGCCCGTATCAGCACAGTAAGCTTTGGTAAAGAGCGCCCTGATGTCACAGGTCATAATGAAGCTGCTTGGTCTAAGAACCGTCGCGCAGTAACTGTGATCCATTAAGATTTTTAAAGGGTGTATTAAGATTTTTTCTTAAGGCAGCTTGAAAAATTAAAAAAGATCGACCTTTTTGGGTCGGTCTTTTTTTTGGCAAATACAGCGCTTATTCTTTGCCTTTATGCGTTGCACCTATAATTTTTTTCTCCCGTCCTAAAGGGGTATCTATCTAATTCTAAAAAATTGCTGAAAAAACAACACAGAAAATTTGCCAAATACGTTTTGCCAAGTAGATTAAAATACGATAGCTTTGATAGTATGTATAAATACGGAGCCCCCCTCAATATGTTTATAAAAACTAAACTCTCATCTCTTCTCTTAACAACCGCACTTGCAATGACACCATCTTTTGCCAATTATCCGGGGGACGATGAGCCTTTAGAGGTTGCTGCACCGACACGATCTCAAGCAGCCCCGGCTCCCAAAAAAACCTCTTCATTTGTTTTAACCCGTCTGCAACAAACCCTTGATAAACTCAAAGGTCATGAAGCCGAGTTTCAAGAAAATGAGAGGTACTTGCGAAAAGCGGGCAAGATACAATCTTCAAGAACACCTCTTGAAGGAAATCTTCGCGTTCGAGCCTTAAAAAAGAAATTTCAAGAAGACGCCAAGAAAAGCATCCAAGAAAAGCAATCCGGTCTATATGCCGCCCTTCAAGCCGAAAAGCTTGACACAGATATATCAAGTCAAGTTTGGATGTCTTTAAAGGGATATGCTTCTAAGATCGGCTACAAAGGAATATGTAACGCCTATCAAAGAGCCTATATAAACGCCATGCTCTCACTTGACCCTGTACGACAGGATCAACATAAAAAATTTGAAACTTTTGCAGAACCTTTTAACGATGTGTTGTCCTTGAAAAAAACCATGGATGATGAGGAATTTATTAATACTCAAAAGAAGATGCAAGAATGGGATCCAAGCATTGATGCCTCTAAGGTTTCAGCAGCCGGAAATGCTTTTAATGATGCTAAATCAGACTTTGCCTTTGCCCACAAAAACTTGAACGCCGACCTGCAAGATCTCATAGAAACGGCGCGTAAAAAACAACAACGCCGCGACGCTTTTTCCTCGAATAAATTCATTGATAAAGTGATGGCTCGCGGACGCAAATCCGTCCAGTCCCTCTACCGAAATCTAATAGAGACCTTTTTTGACTTTAGATTGAACGCCTAGAATCAAAAAAGACCTCTAAAACAGAGGTCTTTTTTTTAGGGAAGGAACCAACTTAGATTATGTTGAGATTTTATAAAAAGAGGGGGGAATGACATATACTCAGACTTTAAATACCTAAAAATGCGGAGATATTTGTAAATATTTTCGCGAATTTCCAAATATTTATGTGAGAAATGAAAAGCCCTCACATCGCTTTGTTGAAGGTATTTTGCGGATTGGACGAGAAGGGCTATGGCTCTAATGATTTACGCTAATATGTTGAGAGGCAATGTTCCATCCCTGTTATTCCTGCTCGTAAAAACCGCTTAAATCCTCAGCTCCATGAATCACATCTTTATAAAGAACGCCATAAAACCAAATATTTTTTCGATTCTTCAAGCGCTATCGCAGGCTTTTTGCATTTTATTGCCTCATTGCAGTTGTTAAAATAAAATCTCAACAGAAACTATATAGATGCATAAAAAAACCCTCCTTAGTCAGGAGGGTTTTGGGATTCAGAACTTAAGGCTTAAAGGTTATCTTCCACAACAGGAGGGCATCCTGTCCTTAATTGCCATTCTTGTTCTACGAAGTCTGAACGTGTGTCACGCATCATGAGTTTCGCAAAATCTTCTGCCTCACCATCGCCTAATTTTCTTACAAAGACCTCTAATGCATTCGAAGCATCATTTGCAAGATCGAAATGATCCAGAACTTGTTGAGAAAATTGAGCCGAAGCCGTGCCATAATGCAAACGAAGATTTCTAAGGAGCTCATTCACAACATTTCCTGCTTTATTTGCATCGTCAATCTCCTCTGGAGTATTGCGCGGGAGGTTTTCTTGAAGAACACCATCCTCAGAAAGAATATGAAAAAGAGCTAATGTTTCTAAGGGATGTAATGCGCTAGGGCGGTAAAAGCGCTCGTATTGCCCTGCAATGCTTTTACCAACCCCTACGGCAGCAGGAGGGGCCAACACGCCTCTGATCCATCTTAGGTCTTCCATGTTAGGGCCTTGAGCTTGATAAAGCAGTCTAATAGGGCGCTTGCTTTCATCCATGGATTCGTCAATTCTTGCTTGTGTTAAGCGTTGGAATTCAGCGGATCCGTTATAGGCCTCCCGCAAAGCTGTAAAGAGGAGTCCTGCGTTAGTTAAGAAAGGGGCGTTTTCTGCTTCAGCTTGCTCGAGTCGCATATCTGCCATAACTATGTCACAGTTTTGAAGGGTAGAAATTTCTGTAGGCGTTCTTCTTTCAAAAGGTGATATGTTGAGGTATTCTGAAAGCCTTTCAGGATAAGATCCTACGATATTCGTTAATCCTCTAAGAGAATCTTCAAGATCTGTAAAAATAGCCGGAATCGTATGAAGCTGTCTATCCATAGTATCTTCTATAACGCGTTTATTTTCTGTGAGTTGATCTGTTAGCCTATATAGTTGCATAATGTTACCATTTACAATTCTTAGCAGATTTTCGATTCCGCCTTTGGTCGTTTCAATGCGAACTCTCATGTCACTGCCTGAACCTTGCAAAAATAACTTTAAGCGAGCTTCTTGAATATCTTTGGGTGTTTTTAAGCCGAGGCCTGTTGCTAAAACGGGGACCATAAGCAAACTTTCAGGGGCAGCTAATAGAGGGGCTAAGTCAGCTTGAAGACCAATGAGTATCTCTCTTAAGTTTTCAGCAGAAATCCCAGATAAATCGCCTTCCGCTAAATGGGGTGTGAGGTCATAGCCGTCAAGTGTTGCACCTAAATTTCTAACAGAATTAAGGGGATCCATAGTTACAATATCTTGTAAACGCTCAAATTCATCCCTAATAAAGTTTAATTCATCAGTATGCACCGCTTCAAGTGGAAATTCTATACGAGGAATGTTTCTGCGAGGGTTACCGCGATTACGAATCTCGGCAAATAGTCCATCCATTGGATTCAGCGCAGGAACGGGGTTAGCGCCAACATTTCCCCCTATAGGAAAATTCATAGGTGGTGGTGGTGGTGGTGGTGGTGGTGCCAATCCGGGTAGTCTGGGAATATTCCCTCCACCCAGAACAACAGGCGCATTAACAATGGGTGCATCATCAACAAGTGCATCAATAGCGCGTTGTTCACGCTCTTCTCTTCTTTGTCTTAAAATTGCCATTGGATCAAATTCGCCACCATTAATCTGGATTTCTTCTACTTCTGCGTGAGCATCTATAGGAGCGACATTTCTATTTCCGAAGGCGTTTATTTCACCAAGAAGATTGCGCTGCAGATCACGAACCTCAGGCGATATCATAGGTCCTTGTCGATTACCTTCGCCTTGTAACCTCTGCATTCTGTCTCTAACTTGCTCGTTGGTTTCTTGATCAATTTGATCAAAACGCCTTTGTAAGTCTTCTAATTCTAGTTTTTCTTCCTGTTTCAGTCCATCGGGATCGTGCTCATTAATTGCTTTTAAAAAATTTAAGCGATTTCTATCAGCGCGCGCAGAGTGTTCCTCAGCTTCTCTTTTTAACAATTCATTTTCTGCCCTTAGTTCAGAGGTTTCTTGTCGTTGTTCGGGGCTACCAGGTCCAGAAAGCGAGGCGTGGTAATCAGCAATAGCTTTATTGTAGTCGTGTCCGGCATCAGCAAGCATTTGAGCCGTGAGCGGTATGCCATTTTTGTTAGCTTTTTTTGATAGAAGCGTATCAAGCTTAGTGATATTGCTGGCAAGGCCCTCATTTATGAAAAGAGCACTTAATGCTATTAAAGAAACCCTTGTTATATATTTATTCATATCCCCATTCCTTTTTTCAAAAGTAGATGTATAATGTCTTATATAGTACATATATGAATTAATGACAAAATGTCAAGTTTTTTCAGTTTCAAGAGGATCAGAGGTATGGCCAAGAAGACACTGCTTTTATTAATTATCTGTTCTAGTTTTATGACAGTTGCTAATGCCAACTGGCGTTTCTATGGGTCTCTGGGAGCCGGATTTCATGTGAGACAAGATACCTTTCAATCTCTATTTTCTTTGGATGGTGTAGATGATACAAAGAAGGACAAAAAGACGTTTAAAAGAATTGGGTTTGTCTCAGAATATGCACTTGGAACGCAAAAGAATTTTAACGCTTGGGGATTGGCGACGGAAGTTTTCTTTAATTACAATAATTCTGAACGCTCACACGAGTTATCAGAGGCTATCTTTATAGCCGGCGTCCTAAACCAAACACCAATAATTAAAACAAACCAAAAGAAAAGTTTCGGGATTAGAGGTCTTGTGCAGTTACCTGTGTCTACCTGCTGGACTCTTATGGCTGGTGCAGATTTATTGTGGACTCATTTTAATATTGATCTACAAACTCTTTCTTCAACAGGAGATGACACGCTTTCAGGCCATAAAAAAGAATACACCCCCGGTATTGCACCCACCATCGGTGCTGAATTTAAAATGAACGAAACATTGTCGATTCGTGGAACCTACGCTTATCAAATTCATCGTAATATTAAAATAAGGAATTTTGTCCAGTCTTCCTCACCTGATATAAATGCTGCGGAGACATATATATATAAAGCAACTTTAAAACCTCGCGCTCACGTACTCAAGCTTAACCTTGTTATTTATATCTAAACGGGACACGGTCATATATGGATCACTCCGTATTGCAGGTTAAAATTTGATTCCACCTTTAGGTCATTTTTTTCAGTTATATAATCAAGTAAGGAAGAGGCCTTGCAACCTCTTCCCTCTCCTAAGAATTAACGCGCCACTTTCACCGCACTCAGCTCAAACCTTTATAAAGCAGTTTGAGTCTTCCCGATCATAGCGCTTAACTTGTTCTATTCCGTTTTCAATTAATCTTTGATTTACTAGAGGCTGATAGCAATCAGTCAATTCAATACAGTCCCATAGTTTTTAAGAATTCGGTCTATGGTTGTATTGAATTAACGATAGACCGCGGACGCAAATCCGTCCGGTCCCTCTACCGAAATCTAATAGAGACCTTCTTTGACTTTAGATTGAACGCCTAGAATCAAAAAAGACCTCTAAAACAGAGGTCTTTTTTTAGGGAAATAATTAACAGCTATTTCTAGAAAAAATAGGCAATTTTAAGCGATAAAACACCATGGCAGGGTTGAATGGTTTTTGCAACTTCCCTGGAACGCACAACGATAGCTCCTAAGAAATCTTGATCGCTAATATTGATCACCTGCCTACTTTTTGTGCTGCGATAAAGAGTGTGGATATAGTCAACACTTACCGTCGTATTTTGCGTCACGGGAAATTCGGCACCTCCGCCAAAAGAAAATCCTAAGGAGCCTTTACTTACATCAAAAGACCCCACAGGGTTGCCGTCAAAAAGCTGTTTTGTTTTGTGGCTCCACCTTGCATAAGCCGGCCCCATAACACCGTAAAACATCATCGTATCCCACGGCCGGTATCCTATTTTCACAAGGCTCGAGACATAGGATTTTAACTTAAATTCGCCCACAACGGAATAACGCCCCCTTAAAAAAAAGTGAGAGCTATCTTTTGTATCAGAGTAATGCCAACTCGTAATAAGCCCAAGGTACCATTGCCGACCTATAAAAGCACCAAATTCAATGAAGGGTGCTATTTGAAGATTGCGTTGCATATGGTGAGAGTGATTAAAATTTGCCTGGCCATAGGGCGTAAAATCTTGTTTTAGCCGGGCAGATAAGGTGGTGTATTCACCGGAGACACCCCCGCCGATACGAAAGAATTTCCCCTCTTCTGAGGGCGTTTTAGAAGACTGTTCTTGTCCTTCTGCCCCATCGCCCGTTGCTAAAAACAAAGCGCTTAAAACCATAAAAAAAACAGTCTTTTGTGAAAATAATTTAACTAAAATAGAGAATTTCATAGGTGTCACTTTTTTAATTGAGGGAAAAGAAAGAAGGCGCTTTCATCACAAAAGCACCTTCAAAAGAATAACCTTAAAAGAGGTCGTCCTCGACATCATCAGCTCTCGCTGTTTGACCTTCCGAATGTGTTGCAGTTGACGCTCTTGCAACTTCCGAAGCCTTTCTTTCAAGGATCTCTTCCATTTCTTTAATGGTTCGTTCTTTTGCCTCTAAAAGCTGCTGCAACCTATTTTTTTCCAGCTCACTTCTCAAGAAAGCAATTTCTTTATCTGACGCTTCTTTTTGCAAGCGTTCCACATTTCGAAGACGACTCTCTTTAACGCTTTCAAGTTCTTCTTGAGTTTTCTCAAGGGAGCCTTCTTTTTCTAAAAGAAGCTGCTGTTGCACTGCATAAGATTCTTTTTGCTCCGCCAATTCGGCTTCTTTTATTGAAAGAATGCGGCTTTGTCGTTCCAACTCTTCTACGGTTTGTTCTCCTCTTTCCGTTGCAAGACGTAGAGCTTCTTTCTCCGTATCAAGACGTTCTTGAGCGCGTTCATGTGCCTCTGTTTCTTGGTCAAGAGTTTCCCGTAGTTGAGAAATTTGGACGGCCAAAACCTCTGATTGCTCACGTAAGGCGCTTGCTTCGGCTTCCGAGGTAGCTTGAATTGTCTGAATTCTACCCTCAAGCGCTTCTTTTTCACCATTAAGAGCTTGAGCTCTTTCTCGGCTTTCTCTTAAGTGAGCCTCCAACACTTCTTTTTCTTGGGTAAGATCGGAAATTCTTAATCTTGCTTCCTCAACTTCTCGCGAGAGACTCTCGCTACGAAGACGACTTTCTTCCGCCATCTCTCTCATACGAGCAAGTCTTTCTTCTTCTGCCTCTAATTGAGCTTGAAGATGCGCTGCGTTTTCTCTTGCTTCTGCCTCAATAAGGCGTTTTGCACGACTTTTTGAAATTTCTGCTTTTGCATGTTGCTCTCCCGTAAAAGGAGAAGAAACAGCTGTATGTCGTTGAAGAACAGAATGATAGTTCGGTGTTCCTTCAAGAGGACGTTCTGCAAAAGTTTGACGAAGACGTATGGGGGTACGAGGATCCTCCTGCTGATCGGATGCCATGGCTTGCAAAGCCGCAAAAGAAGTTGCCATCAAGGTTAAGGCGAGTATTTTTTTCATTTTATTTTCCTTAAGAGGGGTTAGAGTTAAAACTTAAGATTGATATTTAAGATAAAGGTATGTGCCAAGGAATGTAAGACCTGCCCCCACAACGACACCGACGGAGGTATAAAATATCTTGGTGTAAAACGGTGTGACACACCTTTTTGATCCGTCAGGGTCGTTAAGAAGGGGACTGTTCTCGGTTGCGCTTTGACTTTCAAGATCAATAAAAACGTCACCTTCATTGCCGCCAACAGGAACTTGATTTTGCAGCCTTGCCTCCGCACTCTCATATGCTTCTGTTTTTTCTTGTAAAAGACGGCTTAAGTTATCGCTACGAGCCTGTTCTCTTTCCAATGCGCTCGTTATCCTTTTCAAAAAATCCTTTAGATCGGCATGTTCTCCGATAAGGGCTGTGTGCTCGTCATAGAGTTCTTTTAAATAGGCGACAACGATCTTTTGTTGTTGCCAACCCAATTGAGCTTCCCCTCTTACAAACTCGAGGAATTTATCCCCTTCTCTGTCTAATACAACTTGATAAGCCGCCTCGTCTCCCAAAATCTTAAGAGCCTTAAGAACCGGACGAAAAGCCTCACGTGCCTCCTCACGCTTACCTTCCCATTTCTCTAAGCTCACTTTGGCCTGACGTTGAGGAGCTCCCTCCTCACTTTCTTCAGCAAAACTTGCCTGTGCCATTGTGCTCATTGCGAGCAAAAGGAAGATTAAAAGGAAGCTTTGTTTTTTTTGCATCTGCAAGGTTAGGAATCTTATCATTATTAAATTTTATGCCAAAATGTCATCTTCATAACGATAGATATATGAATTTAAAGAATAATTCAATATGAGTTTTTGATAAATTTTAAATTAATTACATAAAACTTTAGTAATTAAAATTTATATAAAATTTATTACAGTCAAATCAGGATCGGATAGAGGATATAAATCGTCGAAAAAGGCCGCTTAAAAAGCCATTTAAGACTTAAAGCCATTTATGTTCATGGGTTTCTTGTTTCATATAGTGAAGAAATGTTTGAATGCGTTTTGATTTTTCAAGACGTTTTGGATAAACACAAAAGGAATCTACAGCAGGCCCTTTAAGCTCGGGCAAAACAGGCACAAGACGGTTTTTGCGTAAAAGAATATTTTCCTGTGCAAGGGTCACAATGCCATGACCCGCTTCCGCTGCATAATATAAATTATTCACCGTCAAATAAGGCTCATGCTGTTCCCCCTTGGGCATTCCAAGACCCAAATGCCAATTAATATTCAACATAGGGTGATCATGGTCTCCATAGGAAATAAGCTGATGGTCTTTTAAGTCTTCAACGGTTTTGGGCGTTCCGTGCTGCAATAAATATTCCGGACTTGCAAACAAAGAAAGATTAAGAGTTAGTAATTTCTCGCCCAACACCTCTGCATCTTCCGGAATAAAAGGCAGTAAAGCAATATCAGCTTCACTTCGTGAAAAATCGGGCACACCGTCAAAACTTTTGATACTCAATCTAATAGCCGGATTATCATCAAGAAAAGGCTTAATGAGCTTAATAATGATAGTTCCGATCCAACCCGACGGTGTTGTAATCTTAATAAGCCCTTCAGGCTTTTCACTATCTAAGGTAATAGCAGATTTAATCCCTTCAAGCTCTTTGAAAACGGTGTGACACGTCTCGAGGAGTTTCTCTCCTTCCGGTGTTAAGGTCATGCCCTTCGGGTGGCGCACAAAAAGCTTTACCTTTAGCCAATATTCCAAATCCGAAATATGACGACTGATGGCTGAAGGACTTAGATGCAAGCCGCAATTGGTAAAGCTCTTGGCCATTCCGGCATGGTGAAAGATACGTAATTTATCCAGATTCAAAGTCCTAACTCCATATGATTATTTTCACTTTACACAATATATATAAAAAAACCCTTAAGGAAAGTCAAAAAATAGGAAAAAACCTATAAATCCCTTGTTCTTAAAGAAATGAAGAGACATAATAAGAACCATATTAAAAAAGGAAATACGTTCTTCCCTATGACCTTAACCGTCTTTGACTTTTCCTCTCTGGAACAACACTTCCCCCCCAGAAAAATCTTAACGCGCAAAATCGCTTTAGAGCCTCTCCTGCATTTTTTAAAGGAAGTCGGCGACCCGCAAAAGCATCTTCCCCCAACCGTCCATGTTGCAGGAACCAACGGCAAAGGCTCAACCGTTGCCATGTTACGTGCCGTCTACCAAGCCCAAGGATATAAAGTGCACGTCGTGACCTCACCGCACCTTTATGACATTACCGAGCGCCTTGTTCTGTCTAATAATCAAGTCACCCGGAAGGCTCTGTGGAACGCCCTTAAAGAACATGAGTCCCTTGCTCAAAAACATAACTTGAGTTGGTATGAGCTACTCATTGGTGTTTCCTTTATCTTAGCCTCACAAACACCGGCCGATGTTATGCTTCTTGAAGTCGGCCTTGGAGGTGAATTCGATGCGACGAATGTCATTGATACCCCTGCTCTTTCCCTTATCACGCCTATTTCTTCAGACCACCATGATTTTCTGGGGAATGATTTGGAAACCATTGCACAAGCCAAAGCCGGCATTATAAAAAAGGGTTGCCTTTGTTTGTCCTCTCCTCAAATACCGGTCGTAAAAACCGTTTTGGAAAAAACCGCTCGGAAACTCAACAGTCCTTTTTACTGCGTTTCCTTAGATAAAAAAACGGCGGCCAAACCTAACCTTTTAGGAGACCATCAACGGGACAATGCTCAATTAGTCCTAAAAGCCGTGTCGCTTTTGCAAAACAAGTTACCGGTGGATCAAGAAGCCGTTGAAAACGGTCTGCAAAACATTGTCTGGCCCGGTCGATTGGAACGCTTAAACCAAAAAGAAGGCGTCAATTTGTGGTTTGATGTGGCTCATAATCCTGCCTCTGCCCAAGCTGTTCATGATTTTTTTATCCGACGTTCCGGAGAAAAGTGCCTGCTGTTTGCTTTATTAAAAAGCAAGGATGCCAAGGAAACTTTAAAACCTTTGGTACAAAGTTTTAAGACCCTTATTTTCTTCACGCCAAAGGTTGCCGACGGTTATCATTCTGCAGCGGTACTTGCCGACATAAGTCAAGAACTTGGCAAAGAAAGCAATGTAGATATGTCTCTCAAAGATGCCTTAAAGAAAGCTTTACTTCTCAACCCCAGTGACATCCTCATCGCAGGATCTCACTATTTCTCGGCAGAACTCAAAGATTTAAAATAATGTGCCTCAACTTACTCGTCAAGAAACAAGTCTTCCCAAAGGTCTGTTAAGGGGGAGCCTTCCGTAAGCTGATCTTTTACACGGTAAAAGACATAAAGGTCGGCAAAACTTAGATAAAAAGGATTGTGCGATAATGCTTTTACACCTCGGCAAAGATCAGAAGACCAAATGTGCGGCTCGTGATGACAAGCCTTTTTCCACTTCAAACCTTCATCATCAAGGGATTTTGCTTCCTCATCTTCAGCAATATCTTTTAAGCCCTTTTTTCCGCCCCTATGGGTAATTTTATAAGAAATACCCTGATCCTTATTACGCTGAAATTCTTGAGCTAACATTATCAAACAAGGAGGCGTTTGCCACCGGGGCTGCCCCTCACTTTCTTCACTCACTATTTCTCCGAGGGGAAAAGCCGTCGAATTTGCGTCAAAACCAATAAAAAAAAGGGAAAAAAGCATAAAATAAGGTAAACGAAAAGAATCTGTCATATCAAAAGAGCTCCAAATATTATTTTTAGCTTTAGCAGATTTTGGCAAAAATCACTATAAAATTATTTTTGCTTCAATTTTTTTCCTAAAAACAGGCTTCTGCCCGAAAATACGGCGATGTTTCTTGCAATTAATCTTTTCTTTACGTATAGTGCACTATCATTAATCACCGATATATTTTATAGAAAAGCACTTTCACATGACATCCCTAAGAAACATTGCCATTATTGCCCACGTCGACCATGGAAAAACAACCCTTGTGGACGGACTTTTCCAGCAAAGCGGCATGTACCGTGACAACCAAGCTGTACAAACCCGTGCCATGGACTCCAACGATTTAGAGAAAGAACGGGGCATTACAATCCTTGCAAAATGTACCTCCATTGTCTGGCACGATCAGCGCATTAACATTGTTGACACTCCCGGACACGCGGACTTTGGGGGCGAAGTCGAACGCATTTTAACGATGGTAGATACGGTTTTATTGCTCGTGGATGCCGCCGAAGGGCCCATGCCCCAAACTAAATTCGTGCTAAGTAAGGCTCTAAATTTGGGCTTAAAACCCATTGTCGTTATTAACAAAGCAGATAAGCCCGATGCCCGTGCCGATTGGGTTCTTGATGAGATTTTTGATCTTTTCGTCAGCCTCCAAGCCAACGACGAACAGCTTGATTTTCCCGTAATTTATGCGTCTGCTAAAGAAGGCTGGGCCGTTAACGAGCTCTCCGAACCCCGTGAAACCTTAGAGCCCCTTTTTAACGCTATCATAAAGCATGCGCCCGAGCCTAATTGCGATAAGAATGCTCCTTTTTCAATGCTCGTTACGATGCTCGACGTTGACCCGTATTTAGGCCGTATGCTTACAGGACGGGTACTCAGCGGTATTGCAAAATTAAATATGCCCGTTCACGCCTTGGATCTTGACGGTAAGGTTGTCGAGACGGCTCGCCTTGCTAAGTTACAGGCTTTCCGCGGTCTCAAGCGCGAGCCCGTCGATTTTGTTGAGGCCGGTGACATCGTGGCCATTGCAGGCCTTGAAGAGGCTACCGTTGCGAATACTATTTGCGATCCTGAAATAAAAACACCCATAAAGGCTCAACCCATTGATCCCCCGACCCTTTCTATGACCTTTTCTATTAACGACTCTCCTTTAGCCGGTCGGGATGGAAAAAAAGTCACAAGCCGTTTGATTCGTGATCGCCTTATGAAAGAAAACGAAAGCAATGTGTCTATTCAAGTTACACCGACAGAAGATAATGATTCTTTTGAGGTTGCCGGTCGCGGAGAACTACAATTAGGTGTTTTGATCGAGAATATGCGCCGCGAGGGCTTTGAACTTTCCGTAAGCCGTCCTCGTGTTGTTTATCGCACCGATGAAAACGGCAAGCGCCTTGAACCCGTTGAAGAAGTCGTTATTGATGTCGATGAGGAATTTTCAGGAGCCGTGATGGAAGGCCTTGGCCTGCGACGCGCAGAAATGACCGACATGGCACCGGCCATAGGCGGCAAAACACGTATTAAATTCTTAGCCCCTTCACGCGGCCTTATCGGCTATCAAAGCCAATTTATGACGGAAACACGAGGCACCGGTGTGATGACACGCTTGTTTAACTCTTACGTTCCCTTCAAAGGCCCCATTGAAAAACACCGTAGCGGTGTCTTGATCTCAACGGGGCTGGGACAAGCTGTTGCTTATGCCCTCTTTAACCTTGAAGACCGTGGATTTTTCTTTATTGAAAGCGGCGCCGACGTATACGAAGGCATGATCATCGGTGAGCATAACAAAAGCAACGACTTGGTCGTGAATCCTCTAAAAGGGAAACAACTTACCAACGTCCGAGCTTCCGGTAAGGACGATGCCATTCGTCTCTCAACACCTAGGAAACTCACCCTTGAGCAAGCCTTGACCTATATCGAAGACGATGAGTTGGTTGAAGTAACCCCCAACTCCCTACGCTTGCGCAAACGTCACCTTGACCCCAATGTCCGTAAAAGAGAAAGCCGCAAAGAGGAATCCTAGTCGATAGAGGAAAAATATGATTGATATTGCAGGGTACATTCTCGCAGCTTTTATGGGGTTGACCTTAGGCATGATCGGCGGTGGCGGATCTATTCTAACGGTTCCCATATTCGTTTATGTCCTTAGCATTAACCCTGTAAAATCAACAAGTTATTCTCTTCTTGTGGTGGGCGCTGCCGCTCTTTTCGGAGCTCTACGCTATCATTTTGAAAACTTAGTTAACTATAGAGCCGCAGCAATCTTCGGCCTTCCTTCCTTAGTTTCGGTCTACTTAACAAGGCGCTACCTCATGCCGGCGCTTCCCGAAGAGATTCTTGTTATTAACGGCTTTCTTATTACCAAAGCCATTTTTATTATGGTGCTTTTTGCCTCTCTTATGGTAACCACGGCTTATTTTATGATTCGCTCCAACGGCAAGCCAACGCCCCCTCGCAACCCTCATTTAACCCTTCGAAATTTGCTTATCGTGGCCGTAGAAGGAAGCATGGTTGGGATTGTCACAGGTATTGTCGGCGCAGGAGGCGGATTTTTAATTGTGCCTGCCCTTGTGCTCTTAGTCGGCTTATCTATGAAAGAAGCCGTTGCAACGTCCTTATTGATCATTGCCCTTAAATCCCTTGCAGGCGTTATAGGGGATCTTCAAGCACACGTCACTTTCGATTGGGTTCTCTTGGGCTATTTTTTGGGCTTTACCCTAGGGGGTATGTTTTTAGGAACTCATCTTGCTCACCGCGTTTCCGACGGCAAACTCAAAAAAACATTCGGTTGGTTTGTGCTTATTTTAGGGGTAATGATGCTCTGCGGACAAATCAGTCAGATATAGCACAAACTTGCATACCTCTTTTCACGGCAGGGCGTGCAAGGCAGGACTCAAGCCAACGGGAAACGTTTTTAAATTCTTGCAGGTTGAGATGATCCTCGGCCTTATAATAAACACGTAAACAATCAACCCATGGGAAAATCGCCATATCGGCAACGGTGTACTCGGAACCGACAATATAGGTTTTGCTTTCCAGTTGCTTATCTAACACGGTCAATAACCTCCGCGTTTCTGTTGTATAGCGGTTTATAGGATAGGGGTGGTCACATTTATCTTTGGCATAGCGGTAAAAATGCCCGAACTGACCAAACATCGGGCCTACCCCGGCCATCTGAAAGAAGAGCCACTGGAGAGTCTGACACCGTAACCTTGGATCCCGCGGTAAAAACTTGCCTGTTTTCTCAGCCAAATAAAGCAAGATAGCGCCCGACTCCATGATACTTAGAGGATTCCCGTCGGGGCCATAGGGGTCGACAAGCACAGGGATTTTAGAGTTAGGATTGAGAGCCACAAAGCTTTCTTCAAACTGTTCTCCTTTTGTAATATCGACGGTATGAGCGTCATAGGGTAAACCCGTTTCTTCCAACGCAACGCTTACTTTTTGGCCGTTGGGAGTATTTAAAGAATAAAGCTGTATTTTTTTTCAAGCATCATGAACAGCTCCTAAGAAACACCACAAGCTTTGCAAATGGCATCATAAGCTTTTAAAGATCCCGCCAAAGAATAAGTATCTTTTGTTGTCGTGCCTCGAGCAGATTTGCCTTCAACGATCATTTCGGAACCCGTTTTCGTAATTTGATCAGTCATCATATTATCGGTTTTGGCATCGGCGCACCAAGCAACTTCCCCTTCCGTGAAGAGGTTTACAACCTTATTACCCTTGCGAGATTTAACGGTTACCTTAACTTCATCTCCTTTTCCAAAAGAATACCCTGCATGAAGGCTTAAAACATTTTTACTGTTTATTTTCGGTCGGTGGGTCACAACCGCGTACACATTGCCGCGCTTTGTATATTTTCCTTCACTCTTTTTAGCAAGGCTTACCATGTAACACACATCTCCTTTTTTATAGGCATGCCAAGAACCGAACTTTCCAAGAGTCTTGGGGGTTTGCGCAAGGACAAGTGTCGGAGCAATCACAAGGGCAATAAAACAAGAAAAAGAAAAACGAGAAAGGGTCATGGAAAAGAGCTCCTGAACAGTGAATTTTATGTACATCATTTTATAACATGAAAGAAGCTTTTTTGTCATTTCATTTTTAGTTACTTATCCAACTTAACTAAACATTAATAAATATAGGTGTAAGGTTAAAGTGCTAGGGGGATTTATTAAATAAATTCAAAGTATAGGAGTTTTGAAATGATTCGTAATATTACAGCCATATCAATAGCAAGTTTATTTTTACTGGCATCAGCGTCTGCACAAATCGTAACAGCAATTCCAACCGTCGACGAGCTAAAGGATCCTTACAACTCAACCTACGGTTTGCACTTAGAGAGAGTTGATATCCGTCAAAAAGCTTTACGCAAACAAGGAATAGCAAATGACATCTCAACAAAAATTGTTTTATTCAGGGTACAGAAGGCACTTCTGAAAGAACTGATTGAGGAAAAGCTTGCCCTTATCGAGAACATTAATAAAAAAGAAGGAAAAACAAGTCCTAGAAAAAGCACAAGGGACAAAATTAAAGCCGAAATTGCCGCTTTAAAGCAAAAGAAAAACGATATTGATGTAAAAATTACAACCTATAGAGAAGTACAACGTAAAGCAGGAAAACTCATTATGGAGACATTCGGGCTTACCTCAACACAACTTGCAAACATCCCGCCAAAAGCAAAAAGCGCGGAAAACTAAGAAAAGACCGGCAAAAAATCGTCGTTGCGGGTGCTTCGCGTAACGACAAACCCGATCGTCTATAAAAGCCTCATAGAGGGGCTTTTATAGAACCTACCTCCCACCTTAAAACTATGTTAAACTGTTTTTAAAACAAAAAGCAAGACATAGACAACTCTATGATAGCTCTTCAACCCATCTTTTTTACCATCGGTTTTTTCTTAACCGCCCTTGCCGGAATGATGATTATTCCAACGGTTACCGATTGGGTGCAAGGAGACTATAATTGGCGCCCCTTTGCTATTTCGGCACTCATGACAGGATTCATCGGCCTGCTTATGACTTTTTCCAATCGTCCCTCCGGCCCGACGACGTTAACCATTCGAGAAACGTTTATTCTAACGGCTTCAACATGGCTTGTTGTCTCACTTTTTGCTGCAATCCCCTTTATTCTAACAAACACAACGGGCTCTAACACGGATTCCTTTTTTGAGGCTATTTCCGGACTAACAACAACAGGTTCAACGGTCATCAAGGGGCTTGATTTTACCTCCCACGGTATCTTGTTATGGCGCGCCCTTTTACAATGGTTCGGCGGTATCGGAATTATCGTTATGGCCTTTACGGTTATGCCGCTTTTGAAAATCGGGGGCATGCAACTTTTTCGAAGCGAGTTTTCCGACCGCTCGGAAAAAGTTATGCCGAGGGTTTCCCAAATTGCTTCGGCTATTGTTCTAACTTACTTATTTTTAACCATGCTTTGCATCGGCCTTTTATACGCAGCCGGCATGACTTTTCTGGAAGCCGTTTGCCATGGATTCAGCACCCTTTCAACGGGTGGTTTTTCTACATCCGATGCGTCGGTTGCTTATTTTAACAGTCCTCTTATCGAATGGATTATCATTGTTTTTATGTTTATCGGCGCCACGACTTTTGTATTATTTGTTAAAATGATCCAAGGACGCCCCCAAGCCATTTGGCAAGATAACCAAGCCCGCCTTTTCATTAAAGTACTCATTGGGTGCGTTACCGTCATGACCCTTTGGCGTATTTCCAAAGATATTCCAGCAAGCCAAGCTCTTCGGGAATCAGCCTTTAACATCCTTTCCATTATTACGACAACAGGTTTTACAACGGCAGATTTCACCTTTTGGGGAACTTTTCCCACCATGTTCTTTTTCATCTTAATGATGGTCGGCGGCTGTACGGGGTCAACCTCGGGAAGCATTAAAATTCTACGTTATCAAATTATGTTTGCTGTGGCGAAATCTCATATTTATCAAATACGACGCCCCCACAGAATTTTCCCCCCAACTTACGAGAATAAACCCATCCCCGATGCCGTTTCTATCTCCGTCTTTACTTTTTTTGCTCTTTACGTTGCCAGTTTCGGATTATTGATCATGGGTCTTGGTCTCTATGACCTTGATTTCTCGACGACTCTTTCGGCTGCAGCAACTGCTTTAAATAATGTTGGGCCCGGATTGGGATCCACCATCGGCCCCAGCGGCACATTTACGTCTCTCCCCGACGGTGCAAAATGGATGCTCATGGCGGCTATGCTTCTCGGTCGCCTTGAATACATTACCTTTCTCATTCTTTTTGTCCCAAGTTTTTGGAGGGATTAACAGGTTTCTCAATACCCCTTGCAAAGTCTCTTTGAAGGTATTAAAAATTGAGGATGATAAAAAAGAGCCGCCCCCTTACCAAAAAGCCTAATACCGTCAGCAAAGACCTTGTCATCTTAGGCTTGATCATCAGCTTGTTCTTCGGGATTTTCTTAGGCACACGCCCCCTCTCCGTTCCCGATGAAGGGCGTTACACGGAAATTCCCCGCGAAATGGTTGAGACCGGGGACTTTGTCACACCTCGCCTGAACGGCGTGAAATACTTTGAAAAGCCGCCTTTGGTTTATTGGCTCGCGGCAGCATCCGTTAAAGCCTTTGGCATCAACGAGTGGGCGTTGCGGTTTTGGCCGGCTATTTTTGCGCTCTTTGGTTGCCTTGCCACCTACCTGTTTGGCCGGCGTTTTTATAGCCGACAAACCGGTATTGCTGCCTCTCTGATTCTGGCAAGCAGTTTACTTTATTATGCCCACAGCCGAATTTTAATCTTGGATATGCCTGTTTCTGTCCTTTTAACAGGAGCCTTATTTAGCTTTTTCGCAGCCGTATTTGAGAAAAATAAAAATCGAAAGCGGCTGCTGCTCGCCGGTTTTTTTACCTTCTCTGCAGGCGCTTTGATGACCAAGGGCTTGTTAGGAATTGTTCTTCCGGGGGGCATTATTCTCTTGTGGTCTCTTTTTTATAAACGCTATGATGCCTTAAAACTCGCCTTTAACCCGTGGGGGATTTTGCTCTTTCTAGGCCTTGCCCTGCCCTGGCATATTCTAGCTTCTCTTCGCAATCCCGAGTTTTTTGATTTCTATATTATCCACGAACAAATTTTGAGATTTCTCACAACGGTTCATAAGCGCTCGCAACCCTTTTGGTTCTTTATTCCTATTATTTTTCTAGGCCTTTTTCCATGGATTGCGTTCTTGCACAAAGCCCTTGTTGATACTTATAACATCCTCAAAACTAAAGCTGAAACCCATCTAACAGATGCTTTTCTCGTCATCTGGATTGTGTTTATTTTTCTGTTCTTTTCAGCCTCCAGCTCAAAATTGATCCCTTATATTGTACCGGTATTCCCTGCTTTTGCTTTACTCCTTGGACGAACCGTTTCAAAAGCTTGGTTAAACAATGATTTTACTCCTTACACCTTAAGCATCGGAATTTTCCAAGGCCTCGCATCGCTCCTCATTATTGCCGCTCCTATTGCCCTGTATGTTGAAAAAAAACTCGATAACCTCCTCATTACCCCCTATGCGGCTGCAACCGTAGCAATTCTTTTTATCGGCCTTGTGCTCACCTTTATTTACCGGAGAAAAAATAATATAAGGGCTCTCCTTTTAACCGTCGGTCTCTCTTCTGCCCTGATGTATATTCCCCTGAACAAGGCGTGGGTTCATCTTGAGGGGCGCTCTATTTATCCGCTGGCGCAGGAACTCAAGAGCCGCCTTCAAAAAGAAGATCTGGTAATATCATGGCACCGTTATTATCAGGATCTGTCGCCTTATATTGAGCGCATTACCTATGTCGTGGATTACTTAACGGAAATGTCCTTTGGTGCCGGCGTTGAAGATGTAAGCGGATGGATGTTGAACGAAGAAGGCTTTAAAGAGATTATCAACTCCGGAAAATCTTTTTATATTGTGACTCGAGCCGCTTTTGTAGAAGATATGCAGAACCGTCACCCCGACCTAAAGAATTTGCAAATTATCGCTCGATCCGGTAAGGATATTTTACTAACAAACAAGTGAGTTTTTCACAATGAGTGCCGGTATAACCTTTCTTCCCCTGATTCTATTTGCCGTTCTCTTGAACACGGCAGCTCAAATTGTCCTAAAAATGGGTATGAAAGCAATCGGTCACTTTGAATTCACCGTCCACAATATTGTTCCTATCCTTTTAAAAATGGCACAGACCCCCTATATCTTGGGAGGGATTTTTTTATATGTCTTTTCCCTTGGAGCTTGGCTTTTAACTTTGTCACGGGTTGAGGTGAGTTTTGCCTATCCCTTAACATCCCTCGGATACGTTTTCACTGCGCTTGTCGGGTACTATGTTTTACAAGAAAACATAGGCCTTATGCGCATTGCAGGTATTTTTGTTATTATGATTGGAGTTTATCTTGTCACACGCAGCACCTAATAAAGGAACGCCTTTTTTTAAAGAGGAAGAATTCCTGCCTTTTACAATTCCTTGCATTGATGAGGATGTAATCAATAGCGCCGTTGAGTGCCTGAAATCCGGCTGGATTGCAACAGGTCCAAGGGTTCAAAAATTTGAGCAAGACCTCTGTGACTATCTCGCTTGCCCCCATGCCATTACTGTGAACTCGGCAACATCCGGCCTTCACCTTGCCCTTTTAGCCTGTGGCATCGGTGCTAACGGTGGCGGAACAAGTCGGGACGAGGTTATCACAACACCGATGACCTTTGTCTCAACGGTCAATAGCATCGTCCATGCGGGCGCTACGCCTGTCTTTGTTGATGTCGAACCCAATACTTATAATATGGATATTAGCAAACTCGAAGCGGCGATCACGCCCGACACAAAAGCCGTCATGCCGGTACATTTCACGGGGATGAGCGTTGATCTTGATCCTCTTTATGAAATTGCTGAAAAATATAATTTACGTGTCATTGAAGATGCAGCCCATGCCATCGGCTCAAGCTATAAAGGCCGTAAAATCGGTAGTTTCGGAGATATTCAAGTTTATAGCTTTCATCCTTGTAAAAACATGACCACGGCCGAAGGCGGCGCTATTTCCGTCCATGATGCCGAGACCGCAAAAAAAATGCGTGTTCAACGCTTCCACGGTATCGCAAAAGATGCTTGGGATCGCTATAGCAAAGACGGGAATCAAAACATTGATGTTATCACCCCGGGGCAAAAATATAATATGTCTGACTTACAGGCTGCCATCGGTATTCCTCAACTTCAAAAACTGGATGCTATGAATGCTCAACGTCAAAAGCATGTCGAGCGTTATAAAAGAGCACTTGAAGGCCTGGACGAAATCACACTTCCCCAAGGAGCTGCTTACGAGCACTTCAATCCTTTTCATATCTATGCAATCTTGATCAACCCTGAAAAAGCCGGGGGCATGACTCGTGATGCGTTGATGTCCGAACTTAAAAACTATAATATAGGAACGGGCCTCCATTATCCGGCCGTCCACCTTTTTGATTACTACAAAAAAACCTACGGTTTTAAAAAGGGTGATTTTCCAAGGGCAGAAACCATTTCCGATCGGATTTTAAGCTTGCCGTTATTTCCCCAAATGACGGAAGAGCAACAAGATCGGGTTATTTCTGCTTTAAACCGTATATTTAACAAATACCAACCCTCTTGTAATGGTTCGGAAGGCCGATGACACAGATGACAAAAGAGAGTCAACTCCCAAACGATCAGTTTATTTATTTATCCGTTGTGATTCCCGTTTATAATGAGGAGGAATGCCTTGAGACACTCTATAAACGCCTGACAGCTGTGCTGGATAAAATTGATAAACCCTCTGAAATTGTATTTACAAACGACGGAAGCTCGGATAAAAGCGCAGAAATTCTTAAAAGCTTTCACAAACGCCGCCCCCGTCAAATTCGCGTTATTGAGTTTAACGGTAACTTCGGGCAACACATGGCCATTATGGCTGCCTTTGAGCGCACCCGTGGTGAAGTGGTGATCAATCTGGATGCAGACCTTCAAAATCCACCGGAGGAAATTCCTCGCTTCCTTGAAAAATTCGAAGCAGGCTACGATTATGTGGGCTCCATTCGAGATCATAGAAAAGATTCTTACATTTTACGCAGCCTCCCCTCAAAGTTTATGAATAAACTTCGCGGGAAAGTTACGGACATTCACATCACAGACCAAGGATGCATGATGCGCTCTTACAGCCGGCGCATTGTTGACCTGATCACTCGGTGTGATGAAGCTTCAACCTTTATCACAGCCCTTGGGTATCGCTTTGCAACAAATCCGACAGAGATTGTGATTCGCCATGATGCCCGAGAAGAAGGCGATTCAAAATATGATGCCTATCGTTTAATTCGGGTGACCTTTGACCTTTTCACCGGTTTTTCAATGGCTCCGCTCCATGTCTTTACCGTCTTTGGTTTTATTGTTTCAGCCTTAAGCGGGCTGCTTGTAGCCTATATGATTGCTCGACGTTTGATTATTGGCCCTGAAGCCGAAGGCCTTTTCACCCTTTTCGCCATCCTCTTCTTCCTTGTAAGCGTCGCCATTACGGGCATTGGTATTGTTGGGGAATATGTGGGACGTATTTATGAAGTCGTGCGTAAACGCCCTCGCTTCTTGATTAAAGAAGTGCTGGATACGGACCCCCTTATTAAAACAGACACAAAAAAGACAATTCAACGGAAAGCAAAGTAATATGAAAATTCTTATCCTTGGCGTTAACGGCTTTATCGGAAGCACCTTAACAGACAAAATCATGGAGACCACAGATTGGGAAGTCTACGGCATGGACATGGATAACGATAAGCTTGAGAAATCCATAAACCATGAACGTTTTCATTTTGTGGAAGGCGATATCACCATTAATAAAGAGTGGATTGAATACCACGTTAAAAAATGTGATGTTGTTCTCCCCTTGGTTGCCATTGCAACGCCTTCGGTTTATGTGTCCGACCCGCTGAGGGTTTTCGAACTTGATTTTGAAGCTAATCTTGAGATTGTTCGCCAATGCGTTAAGTACAAAAAGCGGGTTATCTTTCCCTCAACATCAGAAGTTTACGGTATGAGCCAAGATGAGAGTTTTAACGAAGAAACGTCTCAACTTGTCCTTGGCCCTATTAACAAACAGCGCTGGATTTATTCCTGTGCCAAGCAAATGATGGATCGTGTCATTTACGCCTATGGCGTAAAAGAAGATCTCGATTATACTTTATTCCGTCCTTTTAACTGGATTGGGCCTCGTCTTGATCGTGTTGATAGCCAAAAAGAAGGCAGCTCACGGGCTTTAACCCTCTTTATTTCTAATATTCTTCACCACGGTGAAATTAAACTGGTTAATGGCGGGGAACAACGTCGTAGCTTTACTTATATCGATGACGGTATTGCAGCTCTGATGAAAATTATCGAAAATAAAGACGGTTGTGCCACACGCCGTATCTTTAATATCGGCAACCCGACCAATGATTATTCTGTGAAAGATTTTGTCAACCTCTTGCTTGAAAAATTTAAGAACTACCCCGAGTACAAAGGAGTTGCCGAAGCCACGAAGGTCACTGTAGTTGATGGAGAAGCCCATTATGGCAAACACTATGAAGATGCAGGTTTCCGTGTACCGTCTATCCAAAATGCAAAGGATCACCTTGGTTGGGAACCTACAACATCCATGGATGAAGCTCTCACAAAGACCTTAGATTATTATCTTATTGAGAAAAAAGAAGAAGCCACCGTCGAAGCTGCCTAAGGAAAAAACTCCAACTTTTTTAACCTTTTATTAAGAAAATTATTTCATAATACAGTAATTCTCGGAAATTCCGGTGCGGTTGCCGGCGCCGTTGAGATCGTTGGTAATGAAAACCCTCTTACAATGTACGCCGAACCAATTCCCTTAAGCAAAAGAATATGTGATGCCTTAATTGCTTCGACCGGTGAAAAAATAGAAGGCGTACTTCTAAAAAGTAGGAATAAAAATCCTGTAAAATTACAGGGCGGCGGGACTTTAGATGATCAAGTGACAGTCATTGGACGTACTGCTTTCCATTTTCCAACCGGACAAACCGTGGAAGATAAGCATCAACAAAAATATCCGGGACAATGGAGACGCTAAAAAAAATAGGTTATACGGACAATTGAAAAAAGTTTTGTCTAAGCGCGGCAACAGTGCCTATGTTTATAGGGTAAAGAGCGCCTACACGGCCTAAGGCTTTCCGTACATAATCTTTGTTTTCACCTTTTACTTGCGCGGCCGCTATGGGTTGGACAAATTCAACTCTAAAGTGCAACACCCTAAGGGGCAGTTTCAAGGAAAGGTATTAAGCATATTCGTTCGTAAATGTAACATAAGGCGCTATGCCTTTCTACATGGGGAAGCTTCGTTAGTCTACTCTCCTCTGCAACAAGACCCCATGTAACAAAGCCGTTGCACATCACACCTGTGGAATACGAGAAAATTCATAAAGCGGCTTAAAAATCGGTCTGTAAAAAGATTGAGACGTCATAATACCACGGGGCTTGCCCCGTGGATTTTTACTATCCAATGAAATGTGCTTAATGAGCCGGTTCCTTTGTGCACCACAGCCTTAATAAGTGACAGGTAGCGTAGAAAGATAGCGAGATATATTTTCTTCTAAAAAGTCGATTTCTTGATTTGAACAGAAATACGAGATCATGTTTTTAATAGAATCTATATTATTTGAATTCTCTACGATAATACTTAATAATCCGTCAATGCAACCTTTTAATGTATTATCGTCCATCATACGCTCATTAACAACTTGAAAATCTTCCGAGCCGGATCTTAAAAAGGCGTAAGCCTCAACAAGAGCATAAGATTTGCCATAATCAAACGAATTTTCAGAAATACCTGCCATTAGATTCATTCTAGATTTAAAGCTATCCATACACCCTCCTTTTATTGTATCCAAAACTATAGGAAGTGTTAAGAACCCACTCCTAACCTTTTCTCTAAGGGCTCGAGTTACTACCCACCAATTTTCATTTTCTTTTAAAAATTTCAGTCTATCTTCGCTTATTTCCACAGTCTCATGTGTTTTAGTAACAAAACTAGGAAATCCTTCAGGCATATCAAAAGAAAACATCACTCCAATGCTAAAATTTTTCCATATATACGGATCACGTGCTACCACGTTCATGGACCAAGAAACCAAAGACAAGTTTAAGAGATCTTCTTTATTATCAATGTGTTGAACAATTTTGACTTGTACTTCAGGAGGAATTTCCTCAAAAGAAGAAGAATTAGCGCTCAGAGTTGAAATGATAAATATAAAAAAAGTAAATAATTTTTTGTTCATTTTAATTTTTCCTTAAAAATATAATTTTCATAATTATCGTATAATTATGAAAATTAAAATTGTCAAGTTTTTTCTCAATACTTCTGTTTCATAACGGCCAAATAAAGTGTATTAAGCACATCCGTTCGTAAATGTAACATAAGGCGCTATGCCTTTCTCCATAAGGCATTGAAAGCCTAATAACTGCTATTGTGGCCTAATATGACCCAGTGTTAAGCTCGAGCAAACCGGAGGTCATCTCTAATTTTCGATTTCAAAAATCTATATTCTATTAGTATTTGGAAAATCTAAATATGTTGTTTTTTTAAATAATTGGAATATTTATGAGAGGTTCTAAAGAGGATTGTAATTACTGTTATCAAAAACTTTCAAGTTATTTTATTTTAAGATGGCCTCCCGTTTGCTGTTCCTTAATCATGCGTCTAACAGAATTAAAGCTCAAATATGATTGTCTATACTTTATAATTTCAAAGCAAAACAGATGAATTTCACCTGCTTTTTTAACTCTGTTACAAAAAAAATGTTAGGGATATAAAAAATCTAGTGATGCAAGAAAAGAGGGAAATCACAGGATTTCATGATGCTTTTCGTAGCGGAACCAAAGAAAGTTTCGCGAAGAGCCGTATGGCTAAAGCCCCCCATCACCAACATAGAAACCTTAAGTTCATGGGCGCGATCAATGATTTGTTGGGCAGCCGAACCGGTCTGTGCAATACCCTCAACTTTTGTGTCAATGCCATGGGCACTGAAAAGATTATGGGCTCTTGTAGCATTCACTAGGGCTACATTAGGGTCTTTGTCAACGGAAAGAATATGAATATCCTTCCCTTCTGCAAATCCCAGCATAATAAACATATGCATGGAGCGAGAGGACTGAAGACCCCCGTCAAAAGTCACAAGAACTTTATTCCCCTCGGGTATTGTCGGCGGAACCATGAGGATAGAGCGGGCGTTGTCTCGGGCAAGATGTTTAACGGTCAGGTCAGTATCTTCATCAAGGTCAAAATGAAAATCCGTTGTTTTACCGATAACAATAATATCATGCTCATGGGCTAGTTTTTCAATTTCAACAGCAGGAAACCCCTGAGCCTCATAGGCTTGGTGCTTAATGCCGGCCTTTTGGCAAGCAGCCTTAAACTCGCTCATAATAAAAGAAATATGATAATGGGATTGCTCAATCACAGCATCATCTCGCTGAATTTTAAACGCGCCGCCCCCCAAAGGCTCGGGCTGAGCCGCAGTAATCCAAGGCGTGTCTAAAATACCAAGACCTGTCACAGCAGCCTTATAAGACCGAGCCAATTCAATGGCGTAGGCCTGTGCTTGAATACCGGGCGCTGAATTATCAAGGGCCAAAAGAATGCGACGGATCATGAACTTCTCTCTTCTACTTTATTTCTTTTTATACCTAGAAAATTGTAAATGGCTTTATCCCTCAAGGCAATGAGATTTTTCGTCAAAGGAGCTGCATAGTTCTAAAACGCGCTTTTTTACCTCATCGAAAGCAAGTAAATCCCGTCCCGTAATCGCAATACGCACCCCCCACGATTTTCCCTCAATCCAATGGGGATAGCTCCCGATTTCAATCTGAGGATAGGCATCTTGAATACGATGCAACCCCGGCGCTAAACGGCTTTCATAAACCTTGCAAGACACAATCACTTTTTTACGTTTTTCCCCTTTGGGGATGACCTTTAAGGCATTTTCGAACATGGCATGCATAATTTCCGGCACACCGGCCATAACAAAAACATTTTCAACACGAAATCCCGGCGCGCCCGTTGAATCATTTAAAATGAGTTCAACACCTTCGGGCATCATCGTCATACGACCTCTGGAATCCGTTAGGTTTTCTTCTCCGTATTTCTCGAGCAAAATTTGATGAGCCTGCTCATTGCGGACATGTTTGCGGCCAAAAGCTTTCGAGATCGTTTCCGCCGTAATGTCATCATGGGTGGGTCCTATGCCTCCCGTCGTAAAAACATGGGTAAAACGCTTGCTATAATCCCGCACGACACGAATAATTTCTTGCTCTACATCAGGAATAACAATGGTCTCACACAAATCAACCCCATGGCTAAACAGCTTTTTAGCAATATAATTCATGTTTAAATCAACGGTTTGACCGGATAGCAATTCATTGCCGATAAGAATAATTCCCGCCGTTGGGTTCGTTTTTTGTGTCAACATATGTTAAGCTCCTTCTCAGCAATAGTGTACCGGCAATACGAGAAAACAAAAATGAAATTTCCCACGCCCCTCCTATCAGGCACTCTTATAAAACGCTACAAACGTTTTCTAGCGGATATTCGCCTTGAAACCGGTGAAGAAATCACCGCCCACTGCGCCAATTCCGGCTCTATGCTGGGTCTAAAGGACGAAGGAAGTCCTGTTTATATCACTAAAGTCCCCGAAGAAGCTAAGAGGAAATTGCGCTATGACTGGCAGTTTATCGAAGACATTCATAACGGCAATAAATGGGTGGGTATTAACACGTCTTGGCCAAATAACCTTGTAGAGGAAGCGCTGATTAAAAAACACATCCCCGAATTAATCGCTTATACTAACTTTAAACGGGAGATGAAATACGGCCTTCAAAATTCACGCATTGATTTTTATTTGAGCGGCGGGTCTCTTCCTCCGTGTTACCTTGAAATTAAAAATGTCACTCTAAAAATTGAGAATACAGCCCAATTCCCCGACGCTGTTACAGCCCGCGGGAAAAAGCACCTCGAAGAACTCACCCACATGGTAAGTGAAGGTTTTAGGTCTATTGTGCTATACGTTGTTCAGCGCCAAGATTGCACCCGTTTTGAGGTTGCAAGCCACATTGACTCTGCCTATGCCGCGACAGCACAACAAGCCAAAGAAAAAGGGGTTGAATTTTTATGCTATAGTTGTGATATAAATAAGGAAGGCATTACCTTGGGTAAGCCATTGCCTCTTACATAAACTGACCGAGTAAAATAGATAGATGACACTTTTAAAAAGACAACCCTCTCATGACATCGGAATCGATAAAAGAATTTTGAGCGACGGCCAAGACATTCCCATCCATAATGAACTGGGGTTCAAAGGGATGCGAGCCGCAGGACGCCTTGCCTCTCAAACCCTTGATTATATCACGCCTTTTGTGGCGGAAGGGGTGTCAACGGAAAAGCTTGATCAACTCTGCCATGACTTCATTTTAAAACACAATGCGATCCCGGCGCCCTTGAATTACCGAGGTTTTCCAAAGTCTATTTGCACCTCTGTGAACCACGTTGTGTGCCATGGAATTCCCTCTCCTACTAAGATTCTTAAAACAGGAGATATCATTAATATCGATGTGACCGTGATTTTGGACGGGTGGTTCGGAGATACCAGCCGTATGTTTAAAATCGGCAAAACAAGCAACCTTGCGTCAAAACTAATTGATGTCACTTATGACTCTTTGATGAAGGCCATTGACCTTGTAAAACCCGGCGCGACCCTTGGGGATATCGGTCATGTGATTCAAGACTATGCAGAATCTCAAGGATTTTCTATCGTTCGGGAATTTTGCGGCCATGGCCTTGGTCGTGTTTTTCATGATGCCCCCGAAGTGGTTCACTTTGGCACGCCCGACACCGGCGTTATTTTAGAAGAAGGCATGTTCTTTACCATTGAACCCATGGTTAATGCCGGAAAAGCCGCCACAAAAACCCTTGGGGACGGTTGGACGGCCGTCACACGAGATAAAACCCTATCAGCCCAATTTGAACATTCTCTGGGCGTTACGGCTACGGGGGTTGAGATCTTTACAAAGTCTGCATAAAAGGACGAAGCTGTAAGAAAGGAAGATAATGGGATCAAAGTTCTTTGAAACAGAAGCAGGGCAAAAGGTTCTCCTTTTTTTAGCCCCTTTCTTTTTGTCACCCCATGAGTTTCAAAACAGCACAAGCAACAATAGCCCTTTTAAAAGACACCTCCGCCTAAGCGCTTTTGCTCCTTTATTGGGTGCTGCCTTTTTAACGGGGGCTGTTGTTTCTGTCCTTCGGACCCTTACCGCAAAAGGTATTTCCATTGCATGGATTTTAGATTACAAGTCTGCGCATCTTATTTTTTGGCTGGCCGGGATTCTCACATGGATGGGCTATAGTGCAGCTCTGTCACGCTCTGCCATCGGATATCTTATAAAATACTTGCGTCCTAATACCAATAAGGCGTTTCAATGGCCCCTTGCCTTTTGGTTAAGCTATTATGGCGGTATTTTAATCGTATGGGGGGTTTTTTCGTGGGTCCTTGTTGGATTTTTAAGTCTTCATTTTTCCTATATCTCAGGGAGTCTTGCTCTCCTTTTTTTGATTTTGGTAGGTTTTTATCTCCGCTTGGAGATCAAGCTGGCCCAAGAAAAAAATAGACGTCGCCTTCATTATATTGATTGGAGCACCTATAATAAACTTAGCCTTGCGCTCTTTATCTTTTTTCAAGCACTCGCAGGGTTTTTCTTAATCTACAAGGTTTTTAACATAAGTAATTACGGTACGTAAAAGACTAAAAAGTAAAATCCACCCTCATTTATATGCCCATTATTAACTAATAATTAACTTTCTTAACATAATATACTAATAAGAAATATTAAAAACGTTAGGAAAAGAAAATGAAAAAAATATTAGTTGCAGCACCTCTGCTCATGAGCTTAATTAGCCCCGTTTTTGCTGCAGGGGAAATCACACCCGAAATGCGCGCCGGTGCCGAAGAAGTCATCCAATCCTGTGAAAAATCCTACCAAAACACAAAGGATCAAAGGGTTCGCCTTAGCAACCTCAAAAAACCGACATTTCTCTCCTCTAAAAAGAAAAAAGAACTCTATAAAAATAAAGAGCTCAATCTAAAAGTCTTTGACATACAGTTTGGCGAGTTTACTATAATTACCAATGAAAAAATTGCTATCAGAACAGTCAAGACGGTACCTGAATTAAAATCAACTATCGAGGCCTACTCAAGTAATTGCACTCGATTTTCTGCGGGTATTGCAAATTTCGTCGAATGGGCTGTGGGGGGTGAAAAGCTTAGGCCGGGATTTGATACAATCTATAAAGATTGGCAAGCCGAAGCTAGAAAAAAGTAGTTTTTAATATTTATAATTGCCCTTTACTGAGAAACTAAAAGCCTTTTCTTGACATCAAGGAAAGGCTTTTTAAAGATAGGCGAGTCTAAAAAACTAGGCCTCAGACACATGCTGAAAGTCCAGCGACCACATTTTTTCAAGGTTATAAAGTTCGCGAATCTCGGGGCGGAAAAGGTGCACAATCACATCATGGCCGTCCACGAGAACCCAATCACAGGTGGTTGTTCCCTCAATATGAATATCGGTATAACCGTTTTTATGGAAAAATTCTTTTAACTTATCGGCCAAAGCCCTAACAAAACGACCGGAGGTTCCGTTGGCGACAATCATAGCATCTGCAAAAGCAGACTTGCCTGCCAGATCAATTTTAACGATATCGAGGGCTTTGTTTTCATCTAGAAAACGACAAACACGATCCGCCAAAGTCGACGGCGGGAGATCACTTCCCTTTTGTGTGCTTTCCTTTGGTTCCATTATACACTCGTTAATAGCTCTATTCCTTATCTAACTACATACCACCATTGTAACATTTTTTAATATTAAAATGCAAAGTTGTTCTTACCACAAATTATCTTCTTCCGGTTTTATGATCTGAAAGATTTTTCGTAACACTTCTTTTACGCCGTCTCTTTGTACGGCTGAAATCACCTCAACGGACTTTCCGGAAATTTTTTCAAGGGCTTCTTTCTTCTCAAGAACCTCCTCTTCCGATAGCGCGTCAGACTTAGTGAGCACAATAATTTCTTCCTTAGAGCCCAACTCATCGGTATATTTTTCAAGCTCCGTTCGAATGGTTACGTAGGCCTCGGCAACATTCTCGTGTGTCCCGTCAACAAGATGAATCAGCACCTTACAGCGCTCCACATGCCCTAGAAAACGATGACCGAGACCATGGCCTTCGTTGGCTCCTTCAATAAGCCCCGGAATATCAGCCACACAAAATTCCTTATCATCCGTATAGACAATACCCAAATTAGGATGAAGGGTTGTAAAAGGATAATCCGCAATCTTTGGCTTTGCTCTGGATATAACGGATAGAAATGTTGATTTCCCCGCATTGGGAAGCCCCACAAGACCTGCATCTGCAATAAGTTTTAAGCGTAGCCAAAGGGAAAGCTCTTCTCCCGGCATGCCCGTATCGGCACGACGCGGTGCTTGGTTAACAGAGCTTTTAAAGTGGATGTTACCACGACCGCCCTTCCCTCCTTGGGCTAAGAGAACACGTTGGCCGACTTCTGTTAGATCGGCCAATAAGGTTTCTTGGTTTTCGTAAAAAATTTGTGTGCCTTGGGGAACTTTTAACGTAATACTTTCCCCTTTGGAACCGGAGCGCCCTCTCCCTTGACCGTGGTGACCGCGTTCCGCTTTGAAATGCTGTTGATAGCGATAGTCAATCAGTGTATTTAAGCCCTCAACGCATTCGGCATAGACGCTTCCGCCATCCCCCCCATCGCCGCCATCAGGCCCGCCGTATTCAATAAATTTTTCACGGCGAAAGCTGATGGAACCGGCGCCCCCGGCACCACTTTTAATATGCACTTTTGCTTGATCTAAAAACTTCATTTTTTATTCTCTTTGGCGCAACACAATAAAACAAACTCTTAAAAAACACAAAAAAAGTGAGATATGATATCCCACTTTTTCTTAAAAAAGGTCTATTGCTTTAACGCATATCTCGTTTTAATGGACAGAAACAACCGTCTTATTATTAACTTTTTTAGAGAAAACAACTTTTCCCTCGATAAGAGCAAAAATTGTATGATCTTTACCAAGACCGACATTTTTCCCCGGATGCCATTTTGTGCCCCGTTGGCGCACAAGAATGTTACCGGCAAGAACACTCTCACCGCCAAATTTCTTTACACCAAGGCGGCGACCTTCTGAATCGCGACCGTTACGGGAACTACCACCAGCTTTCTTATGGGCCATAACTTAATTCCTAGCTTTCTTTGGTTGTCTTTTTAGCTGCAGGCGACTTTTTTGCCGCTGTTGCCGTTGTCTTTTTCTCTGCAGCAGGCGCAGCAGCTTTTTTAACTGCAGGCTTCTTTGCAGGCGCGGCCACAGGCGCAGCAGCTTTTACTTTACGCTCGGCCTTTGCAAGGGATTTTCCACCTTCAATGATTTCGTCGATATGAATAACGGTCAAATCTTGGCGATGACCGTTTTTACGATCATAACCTTGACGGCGTTTCTTCTTATAAACGATGATTTTATCACCGCGGGCTTGCTCAAGAACCGTTGCTTTTACCACAGCGTTATCAACATTAGGCGTGCCGATCTTGGCTGTTTTATCATCACCAAGCATAAAAACTTCTTGGAAATCAACCTTTTGGCCGGCTTCACCGGTCAATCTTTCTATCTTTAAAATATCACCGGCTGAAACTTTATATTGCTTTCCACCGGTCTTAATAACTGCGAACATAGTATTTCTCTTGATTTACGTTTTGCTTTACCATAAACGAACTACCTAAAAGGTCAAGCCCATTCTTTATGAAACCGCCGTTTAAAGCTTAAATGCCACACAGAAGGTTTCTTTATCTTTTACCATTTACCATATCGATTCCTTCTGATTATAATTAAAGGAAAGAAAAGTCAAGAAAAATAATAAAAATGACCCCAGGTGAAGTACTGCAAATAGGACAAGAAGCCCTCTGGATTATCCTTAAAATCGGTGTGCCCATGATGCTTGTAGCGCTTGGCATCGGTTTATTGGTCTCCTTTGTGCAAGCCCTCACACAAATTCAAGAAATGACCCTTTCTTTTGTCCCCAAAATTATCGGAATGTTTTTAATTATGGTAATGCTTTTGCCCTATTTTGGATCCACACTCCACAGTTTTACCCTGCAACTTTTCGATAAAATCATCGGGGTGCATTAATCCATGGCAGGCATTTCCACATTCTACCTGCACGATTTTTACGGCTATCTTCTTGTTTTTACACGATTCGCCGGTTTTTTTTCCTCAGCCCCCCTTTTTTCAGAACAACGCATTAACGTCAGACTCCGGCTTCTTTTAACTCTCTTGTTGACCCTAATTATCGCCCCTGCGGTCTCGACTCATCTTCCTAAAACGATGCCGTCCCAATCTTTTGTATTTGATTTAATGCTCATGGGAGAGCTTTTGCTAGGTGTCTTTGCAGGGTTTATCGGTCGCGTGCTTATTGCAGCCCTTGATATTGCAGGTTCTCTTATCGGCTTTCAAATGGGTCTTGCCAATGCCTTTATCAATTCTCCGGCAAGCGCTCAACAAACCGGTCTTTCAACCGCCTATATTTCCGTCATAGCTATTCTCTTAATTTTTGCAACAGACTTTCACCACACCATGATTATGATGATTATTGAAAGCTACGCCCTTTTCCAACCGGGCAATTTTGGAAGCTTCACGAGCCTCACCGGGGACATGGCTAATACCTTTACTCGTTTTATGAGCGCAAGCTTCTTATTAGGTCTTCAAGTCGGAGCCCCTGTTACCGTTCTGGGTCTTATCATGATGTCGGCTGCCGGCATTGTGAATCGCCTGATGCCGCAAATACAAGTTTTTTTCATTCTCCAACCCCTTCAACTTTTACTGGGATTTATTGTGCTTACGCTCTCCTTGACTATTGTGTTGTCCTACTACATTCAAGACTTCGCCCTGAAATACCAATCCCTTTGGAATATGGGGTAGGAAATGTCCGAGCAAGAAGAAGATAAATCCCAAAAGACCGAACAACCCACGGCTCATAAATTAGATAAAGCTCGCAAAGACGGTCAAGTCACCCTCTCTAAAGAAGTAGGTCATTGGTTTATGTTGCTGGCCTTAGCTTTAATCCTGACCTATGCCTTTCCCTCAAGCTTTAAACGCCTTGCGCTTTTCATGCAATCATACTTTGAGCATGCAAGCCAAATTCCCGTTAATAGCGGTTCTATGATCGATGTGGCAATCCACTCTTTGAAAAACTTGGGCAGCATCTTTGCGCTCCCCATTCTCTTTTTAATCATTGCGGCAATTACTTCCGGACTTGTGCAGACCCGAGGTATCGTATCCCTAAAAAGCATGAAACCCAAGCTCAGCAAAATCTCTCCTGCAGAAGGAATGAAACGCCTCTTTGGCTCTAAAGCCTTGGTAGAGTTCTTTAAAAATACCGTCAAGCTTGCCATTATTATCAGCATTACTTATCAGGTGATGCGCCCGGAATTTGATCGTCTTCACAGCCTTCCCCAATTATCTGCCCTTGGCATTTTAGAAGAACTATCAGGAGTCTTTTTAAAACTTCTCATTGTCGTGATATCCGTTATTACCATTGTAGCAGCCTTGGACTACGGCTATCAAAAATATAAGTTTATCCAAGGACTCAAAATGTCCAAAAAAGAAATCAAAGACGAATATAAAGAGTTAGTGGGAGATCCCTACATCAAAGGAAAATTGCGCCGACTACGAGAAGAAAAAGCGCGCTCTCGCATGATGCAAGAGGTTCCCCAAGCAACAGTGATCATGACGAACCCGACTCACTATGCAGTGGCATTAAAATACGATTTAGAGACCATGGATACGCCTGTTTTACTGGCCAAAGGAAGCGACCTTATTGCCCTTAAAATTAAAGAAACCGGTGAGGAAAACGATATTCCCGTTATTGAGAATCCTCCGTTAACAAGGGCTATTTATGCCAACGTCCAAATTGGAGAAGAAATCCCCGCACAATACTTTGAAGCCGTTGCTCGTGTTATTCGTTATATTTTCGGCTATGATAACTATTATCAATCCCACCTCGATGAAGGTATCGACCGCACTTAAGAGCTATGACACTTAAGAGATATGCTTGTGTCCTTCATCGGGAAATATTTGCCTATTTCATAAAATATCCCCAATACTGTTCTCGGTACAATAGGAGGACATACCGTGATCAATAAACAACCGACCCTTGCCCAACGAGAGAAATTTATTGAAGATCTTGAACGCACTTTTCAAGCTGCCCTTGAGGGAGGAAATTTCCCGGCAGCCGTCAAAGCAAAAGAACTTCAAGCCAAAAAGCTCGGTTTCTTTGATAATGAGGCTACCAAAAAAATTTCCCTTAAAGACCTAAACGCCCAAGACCTCCAAAGCCTCTTAACAGAAATAGAATCTCACGCCTTTAAACACGTCCCAAATCTCAAAGCCATAAAAAAAGAAATCAAGGACTTGCAAAAAGCCCTTGAAGAACGAGATCGGTTAGAAGAGATAGATAAAAGCTCAAATCAATTATAAAACCTTATATTTCTTGTAAAATTGTTTAATTTAAATAAAAGCGCCTTATAAATCGCAAAGGAGGCGCTTTTATTTATATTGCTAACGTTAACGTTTAAAGATCGTCTATCACCTCCGGCTTCCATTTTTTAGCAAGTGCAAGGTCTTCGGCTAAGAGGCGTTGAGCCTCTATAATCTCTTCAAGTGTTTCCTTAATTGTAACAAGATTTCCCTCGTCGGCAATCTCGGGAAGCCCATCGACAGCTTTCAAATGAGGGTTTTGATCATTCGCCTCCCTTAACAAATTAAAATCCCGCCCTAGTTGTTCTTGCTTTGCCGTTAATGAAACGTACTGTTTCTGATAAAGATCAAAAGTTTTTTGCCATTTCTTTGCTTGAACCAAAGCGATATCATATCCGGCTACCGCTTCTTCAAAACCGGAAATTTTCTGTTTGAGTGTCTCGAGCCCATCCTCGGAAACATCCTCAGGTTCAAGAACCTCGGGTTTATCATAGAGCCCGTTAATGCCCTCAAAATCCCCTGTCACCTTACGAGCTCGGACAGCAAGGAGGCCATAATCCCTTTTAAGGCCGATTAGTTTTAAGCGTTTATGTTCTTCAAAGGCATTTTCCAGATTATCACCTAAAGAATCCAAGGCTTTAGGCAGCAGTGTCAATTTCATCAATATTGTTTCCCAACTCAATACCGGTTGAAAATCATGGGGATGTCCTTGATGATCACTTATATCAACAGGCCTAATTCCGGTAACAGCGAATCTATTACCTTCGTTCTCTTGCCGCATTAAAGCCATGGCTTCAAGCATACCGTTACGCCTTGTTGCAATGTCAATAAAAAGTTCTTGTGCCCTTTCAAAGCTCCCCGGATGGTCGGATCCTGTTGCAGTTTGTTTTAAGTCTTCAAATTCTGAAAGATCGGGAAGTTCAAATTCTGTTGCAAAATCGTCAAGGGCATTGGCAACTTTTTCTTCGATATCCTCCCCCTCAAGAAGACTTCCCTGCACAGCTGTGAGGGAAAAAAGTAAGAAAATAGCCGTCAGGCCGGTTCGAAATAGGGTTGTATTCGGGCATTTGATTCGTTTCATAGATCTCTCCTGTAAAGTTACATACCTTCATAGTAGAGAATAATTTCATGATGTCAAAGGGGCTTACAATCCATCGTTATTTCAATAGCTACTTATAACTCCGAGCCCGTCGATAAGACAGAACGGCAATTAAAATTGTTATCAACCCCATGGCCACAAGGGCAATAGGCCACCAAGGCGTGTCAAAAAAGTAACGTGCCGTCATATCTCCCAGGTATCCGATAAAAGCAAGTGCCGTTAAAATGAGCATGGCTTTACTTCGTGTGACTTGCGTAAAAATCAACCCCAACAAAGGAACCAAACCAAAGATTTCAGGATAATGCCATTCTTGAAAGAGCCTGTAGGCTCCCCCGTAAAACGCAATCCCGGCCACAAAATACCAAAAACCGCAAATGGCTCGATGAGGTGTCTTTTGTATTTTATACATAACGGCAATAAGCGCCGTTCCCCCCAACATAATCAACAATTGAACAGAAATAAGTTTTTCAGGAATAAGCATCTCATCCAACAGATAGGCAATCAGCGCCGAATAAGTAAACGCGAGGTAATAAAGCCCCATAAACAAAACAGACGTCAAAGGAACCTTATAAAAGGTTACCGCTGTTTGAAAGAGCATCAGACTTGAAATCGTAAGCACAAAAAGGGGTAAATTATCGCCGTCGGGAAATAACTCATGTAATGAAACACCCAATCCGCCGCCTTGGAACAAAAAGGAAATGACAAAAAGATTGCTCAAAGTCAATGGTGAGGATCTTTTTTTATAAAGAACCAAGGCCAAGATATAAAGGCTCAACCCGACACCGTAAGTAATAAGAATACGCTCTACGCTTGAAAACTCCACCCAGTGATCTTTAAAATAAATGCCTAATCCGCCAAGAATCATCAACCCGCCCAAATAGGCAAGAAAAATGATAAAACGAGGGGTTTCTTTTAAAGGAGCCGGCTGCCCTTTGCCATAAGCATCAATATCAGCCAAGCTGATATGATAACGCTGCATCAAAGAAACAATTTCCGCTAAGTGATTTTCTTTCGTGTAACTCATTTTTTAAGAATCCATCCGTGAAAGCGTATATTACTAAAACGCCTGCTATCAATCGGAATCACAATGCGACGCCCTTCTTTCTTAATAATAGGCGTTGGCGCAACCGTATCAAATAAATCAAATAAAACCATACGAGAATGACGTTGACGCGCGTACTTATAGCCGTCCGGTGCTATTTTCTTAAGGGTAAGAACATAATTTTCAATCTCAGGGATATCAATAATCCAACTATGCTCTGTTAGCTTTTTCTTTACAAGAGTTGCATCAAGGGGGATAGGAACGACTTGTTGCGTCTTAGCATCAAAACGGAACAAGAAAATATCCGATGTGGCATAAGTGCTTTCCCCCTCTTTAGCTTCATGGGCAACGAGAGCAAGGTGCTGCCCTTTGGCTTGAAAGGTATAACTTGTAATGCCGTCAGGCCCTTGTTCACCATAGGAACGAGCTGAAAACAACAAATCATACTGAGGGTCGTCGGAGGTCGTTGTATAAAAAAGAGGCTTAAACAAAAAATAACCGATGAGAATAAGGGGCGCAAAAATAGCGCCTAACAACAAAATATTTTCTTTTTTGATACGTGACATTATTTTAATACCTTATTAAAAGCAGTATATTTTCATTATATTAAAAGAATCTTAATTTTCATAAACGACTTCGTCAAGGGGAACATCATGGTCTTCTGCCCCTATGGCATCAAATTTTTGGCATCCGTAGGCCCAGCCGATTTTGATAATATGAGGATGCTTTGCAAAATAACGATCATAATACCCCTTTCCATATCCCAAGCGTTCCTTTTTTTCATCAAAAGCCAACAAGGGAACAATACATAAATGGGGGACAACAAGGGCTGAATCCTTAGACGGCTCTAATATACCGAGAGAAGATTTAACAAGAGAATTGCCTTGAGACAGACTATGAAATTGCATTTCCCCCTCTCTTGTCACTCGCGGAAGGGATACGAAACAGCCTTGTTCTGAAAGGCGATTTATCAGAAGTGTCGTTGAGGCCTCATCTCGTATAGCAGAGTAAACACCGATAAACCTCTCTTTTTCTTGCCTTAGAAAATTTTGAAAAAGGGGCGACTTCCAAAGAAGCGCAATACGTATTTCTTCAAGTTCCAAAAGGTTTGCAGAGGACTGTGTTGAAAAAAAACGCCCCCGAACCGCTTTGGCTCGTTGGCGTAGATTTGTTTTATGACTCAACTGCAACCAATCCTAATCCTGCAATAAATGAGCAGCAACCAACATATCAACATAGGGCTGTACTTCTTGCCTCATATTTCCTGAACCTGCAATTTTCGAGTCTTTAATGTTCAAGAATTTACTCATCGGAGATTTCACGGCTTCAACCCCCACTAAGACAAGCTCACGCTCTTGTTTGTTACTGTCTTTAATTTTGCTATATTCGGCTTTATTTTCTTTGATCACGGTATCCACCCCTTTCAAAATCAACTTAGCGTATTGAGTTAAAAAGGCATCATCAACTTTTATATCCGATTCTAAGTAAGCAAAATCGGTAATGGGCTGCATAAAGGGCGGTAATGTCTTAGTTCCCCCATGGAAAGCCAACAAGTCTTTTTGGTAGGTTTCAATAAGAACCTTTATACGGTCTTGTGCTGTTTTAATGATCGGAGCATTCGGATTTCCAAAATTTTTCGTCCACGTCCAGAAATCATATCCGACACTCTCTCCTTTAAGCTGTAAGGTGATAGATTGATGCTCGGCAAAGACCGTCTTTAATCCTGCCTTCAAGATTTCTAAAAGCTTTGCTTCAAGGGCCTGCGCGCCTCCTGAAAGGGGAGCTTTTTCTAAAACCTCATCCAAAAGTTTCTGCAAAGGTGCTTGAACAGCGGCATTGAGCTTTTCTTGAACGGCAAACAAAAGAATTTGTTCATATTCCGGTTGAACGTTAGAGATCGTCGGGATACTTAAAGGCTTAGCGCCTTGTTTAATAGCCGGAATACCGTTTGCTAAGATAACATCCTTAAGGGCATCATCCATAGCCTTCATCAGAAGCTTAGACTTTTCTTGATCTTTTAAATAGTCTTCCAAAGCAGCTTGGTCTTCAATCCCTTTTTCTTGAACAGCCTTGATCATAGCCGCCCTCAAATTACCTTGAAGAGAAATAGCACTCACATCAGAGGGCAGGAAGGGAAGAACAAGACGCTCAAACATCCAAGAAAAAAGAGCCTCTGCCGTTTTTTGTCCGTCAGGATCAGTTGTTTTTGCAGTCATCAAAAGATCACCGTAATGAGCAATCGTTTTCTGCCTAAAGAGAGGCACCGTAAACAAACGCCCTATATCTTTTTTAACGGCATTGCCGTCCCCGAGAGCAAACAAAAATTTACCCGTTGTGGTTTTTGCCTTTTCAGCCTCTTCCGCTTTTCTAGCAAGTTCTTCCGCTTTTTCCAGGGTCTCTTTCAAGTCTTGAAGCATCAAATTATAGTTTCCCTTTAGGGTTAACATAAGCTTCCAATAGAGGTCATCAGTCAATGTTCCTTTGGGCTGAACAGGCCATGTGAGTGTTTTATATTTTCCGGCCCGTATCGTAAAATCCGTTAAATAGACAAACCACTTATAGAGGTGATCTTTGTGCGTATTAAATCCTGCTTTTTTCTCACCGTACGCTTTTATAAACTCATCCAAAAGCCCTTTACTAACCGCATAGTTATCAATAGCTCGCTTAACCTCAGAGTCTACCTTGGATTGAAATTTTGCATGGGTTGTGAGGTCTTCAACCTTTTCCCACAATCCCGGAGGATATTTACCGTCCTTAATTTTCTTCGCAACAAGCTTGTATTTATCAAAGAAAGCCTTGCGAATTTCCTCCATTTCCTCCGTCACACCATCGGGCAACTTTGCACCAAGAATGGGCGGTGGTGGCGGAATATTTCCGCCCGGCGGCGGAGGAATATTACTAACAATAGGAGGAGTTGCGTTATTAATTGGCGTTTTTGGATCTTCAACGGTTATCGGTGTCGTGCCACCGGTATTTCCCGTACCGCTAGTGTTCCCGCCCGTTTTAGAAGCGTTTTCCAACTCTCTGATTTTCTTTTGGAGTTCGGGAATCGTTTCCCCTTTCGCCGTTTTTAATTCGTTTTTTAATTTCTCTATTTCCGCCTGAAGGCCGCTTGTATCCCCGCCACCGGTAATCGTTGAGCGCTGTTGAGATTCATATTGCTGTATAATTGCTTGCTTAGCTGCGTCGGCTTGCCCCAAAGGAAAAACCACAAAGACAAATAAAATCAATAAAATTTTCAACATGAAATACTCACAATTAATAGTTTTCTACTCTGCCAGAGTAACGCAAACACCTTAATTTTCTATTAAAGATAATATTTTATGCCAAATTTTAAAGAAAAATTATTGGGGCGCATCTTTAAAACATTATTATCAGTCGGAATAGCCGGAGAGATCGTCCCAAGGAAAGTCACTTTAGATTTTTTATAAAACTCATAAGTTGCCGTCGCCAAAACAGCAAAATTCTGATTAATTTTAAATTCATTTACGAGGGAGGGCGCGAGACCCACCTCAAACAAACGACGTGTTATTTTAATATTATCCGTATTATTTTTCACACTATATTCAAAAGAAGATAAGGCAAAACCAAGCTTTAAAAAGAGCTTGAAACGTTCACCAAGTTGCGCACCGATGATAAAAGAGGGTAAAAGGTTAAATTGACGGCAAGCTTTATATTCAAAGTCTTGTAAATTCTGAGAAAATTTTTGTTTCAAATCGATCGTATCAAAGTTACCTTCAAGGTCAACCCCGGCAAAAAATCTTTGATTAATTTCCCGTAGATAACCGATAAGGACGCCTCCCGTAAAACTGTGAGCTCGCTTAGATTTCTTATTAGAGACACTTAGTATTTGAATACCGTTTGGCGTTGTATTAGACGTTGTGTCCATCTTAGTACCAAGATAATTATACCCTGCCTGAGCACCCACAAAAAAACCGGACTGAGAAAGACGATCTTCCTCTGCTTTTAAAGGTGTTGAATTTAAAAGACATACGGCAACAAAGGCGATCGTTTTTTTCATGGTATTTCCTGTTTTTTTTAATTTATTTAAAATTTTAACAGATTTATTCCATAAAAAAAGCTTTAATTCCTTTTTATTCTTCTTTTCCTTCTTTTGTAAGGGACAGGGTCACAAAATTTATTTTGCTTTGCTCACCGCAAATCTCAAGAGCCGTTTCCGCATTCCGATACAAATCTTCTGCCTCTGCTTTAGGAGATATATTCAAAATATACTCGGAAACAAAAGTCGACTTCCTCTTAGACAAGTGTAGTTCTGAAATAAAGTAAAAACGAATCGTCATTTGGCAAAAACCTCGATCAAAGGGAAAAAATTCTGTTATATCCGAAATCAATAAATCTGCTGCTTCTTCTACAAAAACGGATCCGGTGTATTTTAAAAGTTTTTGAAAAATCCCTTTACAACAAAAAGGAGCCGAGCTATGACCGTGGAACGCTGGCAATAATGTTAAAGTCCCACCGGGTTTCAAGTGTATTACGGCACGATCAATAAGCCGATTAAAATCTTTAGCCTCCGCCTTTTCCCTTGCTTTCCTTAAACTTAATCCTGCTTTTCTAAAGGATCGGACAGCTACCAAATCCGGCTGTCGGAAAAGAACTAAATGTTCCGTCGTGATATCATCCAAGCTATTTTCCGGAATATCCCGCCATGTTTCAGCCTTAAAGGCATTACCGTAACGGTGGGAATCGGAAACGTCCCAACGATTTTGAACAGTGCTCGGTTTCAGGTCAACAGTATACGCCTCTTCATGGTCATGCCTTTGCCCCCCACAGGTTCGTTCTCGATGCTGTCGGCCGCATCCTAGAACCACTCGTAAAGTCGCCCTTCCTTCAGAATACTCTCCAAAAGACACCTCACCTCGTTCAGAATTACAATCGGAACATTTCGCAAATTCTACAGTGAGCAAGAAAGCCGCAACGACAGAAAAATACCTCAAACAAGCTTTCATTTTTGATCCTCTACACGATATAAAATTACGAGTTTTTCTCCTTTAAATCCACAACAAGATTATTGTAGCCTAATAAAGAAATATTGTCAGTTTTTTCAAAATAACAGTAATGTATTAATAATGCAACTATTCCCTTTAAATTAATTATAGGCCGATATGTTTTGTCTTCAAAATCAACGTATCCTTCCTTATTCATAAGCCCTGAAGCACCAATACCTGCGGCAACAACAGGATTTCCATAATGATCATTCACAAAATTCTGCACAACTTTTAAGATAAACACAGGGGAAATTTGTCTATAAAAAGCATCCAAGACGTCTTGATGTGTTTTTTCCATTAAAGCAGTCGAGGCACAACCGGCATTAATATCAAATTTCAGTTGTGCCCCTTGACCTTTGAAGTGCAAAAAAGGAAGACTGGGTGCCAATAAATTCTTAAGGTAAATCGTTTGATGAGGCGGTTCATGAACCTTTTTATCCGCCGGTGTTTCCGTTAAAGCCCTTACAAGCGCCCCTTCCCCGTTTAGCACCCCTAAAATTCTGAGAAAAAGATGATGTTCAAGAAGATTGCGAAAATGTTTTTCGTTCAATTCACTCTCAATTTCATCTTCATCATAAATTTGAAGGCTTTCATCCTCACAAAGTAAATGAGAAGAATGTGTGATTCCCACGGATTTTCCTCCGCTACAAGTGAGAACGTTAACCATAAATTGCATCATGGCTCGTGTCCGAGGGGAAAAACCGTCCTCTTCATCGATCGATGAGAAATTCTGAATCTTACTAAGAGCCAGAGCCAAATGGATACTGACAGGATCAAGGGTGACAGGACTTTCACGGTCTTTTTCTAAAGAAGCAAACTGCTTTATAAAATAAACGTGTGTTTTTTGAACACCGATATTCAGGCGAAGGGCAAGCGTACCGCCAAGACTCTCAAAGGTTTCGTTATGGGTTGCACAATCCGACAACAACTCATCGATAAGAATACAAAACCCCTCATGAGTTACCTCCGGAAAGCTTGGTATTTCCGGAGAGCGCATTAGAAGGTGGGGCAGAAAAACAAGTCCCTCGTGAGCTAAGGGTCGGTGCCATACGTTTTCTTGTCTTTTCTTTTTCAAGGCTCCGTAAACAGCATAAGGGTCATCAGAATAAGAAAGCCCCATACGAGCGGAGCGCAACTTAGACAAGAGGAAAATAACACTTTGGAAACTCTCCGAATTTTCTTCAATATGGGGAGATTTATCTAAATTTTGAGCAATAATCAGCGCTGCTTTTTCATGATATTCCGTTAAATTTCCATCGGATAAAATACCTAAAAGAAAATCATAAGCAGCTTTCCCGTATTCAACGGCAGGCTCACAAAGAAGTTGTCGCGCAACCCCTATTTTCCGCTGCAAAGTGAAGTCTCCCCTTTCCGCCTTTCCAAGGAGAGAGGCCAGCATGAAAATTCCTTTTTCTTTAAGAGCTTTATCCATGGAAAAAGACACAAAATATTCTGCAATTTCCCTTTGAAAAGAAAGTCCGAGTTGTGTGAAATCCGTTTCGCTTAAAAAGCCGGCGACCTGTTCTTGCTCTAAAGGCATAAGAAACTCATAGTCATCAACAAACAAGAGCGCCGATAAAATTTTTGTAGTCTCATCACAACTTTTTTCCCCAAAAAAATACTTGCGGCAATAACAATACTTGGAAAATATTTTCGGATCATTAGGGGTTTTATCGCGATATGCGCGCAAGGCTTTAAACCGCCATTCAAGGGGAGAATCCCGGTCTTGAATAAGAACGGCAAAACCACGATATCCCAACCAAGATAAGGAACGATCACTCCCCGCTGCCCTATACAACCTTTCTGAAGTCTCGTACAGGGTTTGGAAACCGGAACGCCTCTCAAGAAAGTCGAAAAAGACGGGGATGACGTAAGTATTAAAGTTCCTATCATTTTCATTGGTTAAAAGGAGAGATTGGACAAAATCATTATAAAATCGCCGAGGGGTTATTTCCCGAAAAAGGGCTTTAAAAACACCTTTTTTCTTATAGGTTTCACCCTTTATTTCTTGAAGCCTCTTGATGAGGGGTTTCAAGAAGAACTGCGCCACAGAAAACTGATCCGCATCACTATACCCCCTGCCTCGAGAAAAATGTTTTCCTGCTCCGGCAACAGCGTCCATAAGCGCCTTGAAATGCCGAGGGTGCGTGAGTTGTCCAAGTAAAAACACATGGTCATTTTGCCAAGTTTGTTCTGTCTTTGAGAGAGGATTAATCAAAAAGAGCGTTAAAGGTTTTACAATAGAGCGACGCCGGTAATCGGAAATATCACCTTCGGAAGCGGAAGAATTATCAAAATAAGAGGAATAAGACGGCGCGGATAATGTCAGAAATAAACCAAAAAACACACGTCGACAAACTAAATAAATCACCCTAAAAATCCTTTTTTAAAATTTGGCCAAAATATTACCCCGTGATTTTGTCAAAAGAAAGGGGGCACTGAAAGCCCCCTTTTGAAAAAAGTGAATTAAACTTTTAAAGATCATCTCCTTCGTCAAGGGTGTCTTCTTCATGAACAACAACGGTTTCTTTTTGTGCTTCTGCCAATCTAAGGGCTTCTTCCTCAAGTCTCCGAGCTTCTTCTGCTTCTAACCTTAGGGCAAGGGCTTCTTCTTCTGCCTCTAATTTCAGGGCAAGAGCTTCTTCCTCTGCCAATTTTTTAGCAAGGGCTTCTTCTTCCGCCAATTGGCGCGCAAGCTCTTCTTGTTCCTCAGCATAGGCTTTCTTCTCAAGAGCTTTTTCCTCTGCAATTTCATAAGCACGCTCTTTAGATTCTGCCAAAGACTTAAGGAGCGGTGTCACTTGGGTTTCAACAGCTTCACTAAGGGACATGTCTTGCACCATAGCTGCATTCAGATTTAAAACCACACCTCCTAAAGAAAAGAGACCGTTGCTGGACCCCAATTCACCGTCCCCCTCACGAAAATAAGAATGTTTTCCCACAAAACCCTCTACATTAACAACAACTTGCTCTACAGTTCCCCTAGTCATTGTCATTTTTCGTTTTGATTTCTCACCGAGAGTTGTCTCAATCACACTAATAGTAAAAGGGCCGGCATTAATGGTATCAAGCACCACAACCTTTGGCCCGTCTACAACAACATCTAATTCATCATCGCTTAGACTTGCATAAGTAGGTAGAGCAAAAGCAACCGCGACAGCCGGCAAAGAAAGTTTTTTTAATAGGTCTGTTATTTTCATTATCTTTTCCTTTTATTATTAATACCTAAAAACCTCTGAGAAAAAAGAATTAATCTCTTTCCTAACGGACAATATTAAATTTAAGTTAAATTAAATCTATTTAATAGCAAAAAAAGTACTTCCGATATAAGTAAATGTTTTTATTTGTTTTTTTTCGACTCAGGCCAAAAGGTTTTTACAAAGCCCTTTTTCAACAAAAGAAAAATTTGTTTCTCTAATGCTCGTAAAAGCACAAAAAAAGATTGCGATTTCCTCCATAATGTGGTTAAAGAACAGTGAAAGTTTATTTTGTGCGACCTCCTATTCGATAAATAACGCAACGAATATGAGACGCCGCTTACCTATTGCTTAAAGGCATATTTCTTATAAGGAGATTGAAATGACAGGTTTTGTATCAGACGCGTTCCGTTTGGAACTTCGCGACAATTTAGGGGGCGGAGCCTCTCGCGCTTTACGTCGCACAAGTATGACCCCCGGTGTTATCTATGGGGCGGGTAAAGAAAACACCCATGTCTCGGTTGACCCCCGTGATATTATGGCAGGTCTTAACACCACAGGTTTTTATGCCCGCCTTTATGAATTAAATGTCGGAAAAACAAAAGAACGCGTCCTGGTTCGTGAAGTCCAAATGCATCCCGTAACAGACCGCCCCATCCACATTGACTTTTTGCGTGTTTCAAAAGGGGCAAAAATCCACGTTAACATCCCCGTTCACTTTATCAATGAAGATAAATGCCCTGCCGTTAAACAAGGCGGCATGCTTAACATTGTTCTTCACAGCCTTGAAGTAACCTGTTCCGTTGACGCAATCCCCGAAGAAATCCTTGTTGACCTTTCAGGCCTTGAAATGGGCGATAGCATTCATACGGCAGACCTCACAATTCCTAATAACGCCGTGGCAACGCATCCCGAGCGCGATATTACAATTGCAACTCTTGTCGCTCCGTCAAGCGTTAAAAGTGAAGGGACTGATGAAGAGGCTGCCGCTTCACAGGCAACTCCTAATGCTGCTGAAGCCGGTAAGGCAGCCGGAAAATAATTCTTTCACAGGAGGAGCAATATCTTTGTTCCTCCTTCGGATGCCCAAGAGACAGTCTCATAGTCTCTTAAAATGATGAGCTCCGAGATAAGAGCAACCGACGACTCTGTTTTTATCGCTCTAAAAGATAACGGCGCTCTTTAGGACTTTTTTGAAAAAGACGATCAAATGAAATTAATTGTAGGGCTCGGTAATCCCGGGCCTTCTTATTTACTCAACAGGCATAATGTCGGTTTTATCATTCTTGATATGATCGCCCACGACTATAACTTACCCGACTTCAAAACAAAGGATAGAGCGCTAATCACCGAAGGTGTTATTGACGGCATTAAATGCCTTTTCCTTAAGCCTATGAATTTTATGAATAATTCGGGAACTTCCGTTTCTCAAGTTGCAAATTTCTATAAAATCGCCCAAGAAGATATCATCGTCTTTCACGATGAACTTGACCTACCCTTTACAAAAATAAAAACAAAAATAGGCGGCGGTTCCGGCGGGCATAACGGCCTTAAAAGCATTGATACGCATCTTGGTAAAGATTACCGACGTGTTCGCATAGGCATTGATCACCCGGGACACAAAGACCGTGTGACCTCCCACGTCTTGGGAAATTTCTCAAAGCAAGAGATCGAAGACCTTCCCTATGTCTTGGGTCCTCTCTCAGACGAACTCCCCCTTCTTCTCAAGAATAGACCTGAAGATTTCCAAAGAAAAGTTGACCTTCACATCCAAGAAACCTTTAAAAAGTAATTTATTTGTCGGAGCATTTTACAAAAAAAATAGAGCCGAACCTAATATTTTAGGGTGCTACGCCTGTTTAACATCTCAACGGTGATACAAAGACAACTAAACGTTTAAGCGTTTTAAACATTAAACCGAAAGTGAAAGACATCGCCGTCATTAACCACGTAATCACGACCTTCTTGGCGGAATTTGCCGGCAGCCTTAGCCCCTTGCTCGCCCTTAAACTCAACATAATCAGCGTATGCAATGGTTTCGGCACAGATAAAACCGCGCTCAAAGTCCGTATGAATTTCACCGGCTCCTTGAGGTGCCGTGCTCTTTCGTTTAACGGTCCAAGCCCGTGCTTCTTTGGGGCCGATGGTAAAAAAGGTAATAAAATCAAGAAGCTTGTAGCCCTCTCGGATAACCTGCGTCAAGCCCGTTTCCTCAAGACCTATACTTTCAAGGAACTCTACCTTTTCCTCCTCTGATTCAAGGGAGGCTATTTCAGCCTCAATGGCCGCAGAAATAACAACATGAAGAGCGCCTTCAGCTTCAGCTTGAACCGCTACTTTTTGTGTGTGAGCATTCCCTGTAGCAGCATCCTCTTCCCCCACGTTACACACATATAAAACAGGCTTACCGGTGATAAGTTGAAGTTGCCTAAAGGTTTTTCTTTCATCTTCAGAAATTTGTGCGGCACGCGCAGGGTTTCCGGCTTCAAGGACACTCAAAACACGCACAACCATATCAAGAGTTTCCTTAGCATCTTTATCACCGCCCTTGGCCTTTTTTTCCAAATTAGGTTTACGTTTTTCCAAACTCTCCAGATCTGCCAACATCAATTCCGTATCGATGATTTCAATATCGCGCAAAGGATCAACTTTGCCTTCCACATGGGTAATATCGTCATTTTCAAAACAACGCACGACATGAACAATAGCATCAAGCTCACGGATATTAGCCAAAAATTGGTTTCCCAATCCTTCCCCCTTGCTGGCTCCCCGCACAAGGCCGGCAATATCCACAAATTCCAATTGCGTCGGAATAATTTCCTTAGAGCCCGCGATAGCTGCCAGAACGGCAAGGCGTTTATCGGGAACAGACACGCGTCCTACATTAGGCTCGATTGTACAAAAAGGATAGTTAGCTGCTTCAGCTGCCGCTGTTTTTGTCAGAGCATTAAAAAGTGTTGATTTCCCAACGTTCGGTAGTCCGACAATGCCGCATTTAAATCCCATAACTTGTTCCTTGACCTTTTGGCGTTCATGATTTTAAACAGTATATACGATCCCGTCTCATTTTTGAACAAGAAAGGTTCTGTTAAACCTTCCTTTGGAAAAATTTAATTGCCATTTCCCTGAAAAGGTTATATTATTTCTTACACACCTGTCAAAATTAACCATTTTTTTATTTTTATATGTAGACAATGGCATTATGACCAAGTAATCTTAGAGTAACAGGATTCCTCATCATTAATGTATTTTTGAGGTTTCTATAAAAATAATGGGAGAAACATAATGTTCATGAATCAGCACTTAACAGCTCTTCAATTTCGCCACTCCACCCTCGAGAAAAAAATTGCCAATGAAAACAAGCGGCCTCTCCCGAATTACCTTGTTTTAAAGCAGCTTAAGCAAAAGAAATTAGAGCTTAAAGAGACCATACAACTATATCTTGCTTAAAAAGTCTTTACTTTATAGCTCCGTACAAAAAGCACCGTTCTATTTAAAGGCGGTGCTTTTTGTATGGAGGCTCCCCCCAAAACGCGCTAGACTGTAGAAGACTCCTTTACAGGCTGGGTGCAACAATGGCTATTTCTCAAAAAATTGTTCAACGACAAGGGCAAACCCTCGCCTTTACGGCACAAATGCGCCAAGCCGTTGAATTGCTTGAACTCTCTAATCTTGACCTCCAAGCCTATGTTAACCTGCAACTCTTGGAAAACCCCTTTTTAGAAGCAGAGCACCAAGAATCGGAACAAGATAACCGGAACGCTCCGGAAGACGAGCCCTCACCTCCCTCCGCAAGCACCGAGGAGGCAGAAAAAGAAAAGCTATATGAAGAGATGAGGTCTGAGGATTATGACAACGTTTGGTCCGGCGACCGGCGTCTTACCTCAAAACATGACCGTGATACCGGCAACCTCCACGACCTGCAAAAATTTGAAGGTGTTGCTGCCGACGACATAACCCTTCGCGACCACCTTTTATCACAAATCAATACGGATATTGACAACGAGCAAGATCGTCTCATTGCCTTTGCGCTCCTCGAGGCTTTAGATGAAACAGGTTACTTAACAACCCCCCTTGATAAAATAACAGAGACCCTCGGAGCCAATAGCGGCGACGTCGGACGTGTCTTGGATAATCTTAAAAGATGCGATCCTGTCGGCGTTTTCGCGAACTCTCTACGGGAATGCCTTTCACTTCAATTAGACGATCTCGGATTATTAGATCAAAAAGCCAAAGCCATCCTCGATTACATTGATCTTTTTGCCGATGCAAAAATTCAAGACCTTCTCGATAAAGCAGGCTGCAGCGCTCAAGATCTTAAAGCTTTTCTTGAACAATTACGTCGTCTTGATCCAAAACCGGGATTAAAGTTTCAAAAAAATCTCGTCCAAACCCTTATCCCGGATGTGTTTGTTTACCGCGACCGTCCCCATGAATCAACAGGCAACTCTCCTTGGATTGTGAGCTTAAATGCCGAAACACTTCCCAAGGTTCTTGTGACTCAAGACTATAAAATCCGAGCGGGACTCAATTTAAAAAAGGATAAAGAGCTTAGAAAATATTATCAAGAACGCATGGGAGAAGCCAATTGGCTGGTTCGTGCCCTTGACCGGCGGGCTCAGAATATCCTTAAGGTTGTAGAAGAAATAATCCGCCAACAAGAAACTTTCTTTGAAAAAGGGATAACCGCTCTAAAGCCTCTAAATTTACGTCAAGTAGCCGATGCTATCGGGGTTCATGAAAGCACGGTGAGCCGTATTACGCAAAATAAATATATGAATTCCCCAAGAGGTACTTTTGAGCTGCGTTATTTTTTCAGTGCTTCCATTACCAATGCTTGGACGGGCGAAAATCAATCCGCCCTTCAAATCCAACATAAAATCCAAGAACTTATCAAAGAGGAAGACCCTCGGAAACCTTTATCGGATGATGCCCTTGTTCTTAAATTAAGCGAGTATAACCTTGATATTGCAAGACGCACCATTTCAAAATATCGAGAGCTCCTTAAAATTCCTTCTTCCTATGAACGTAAACGTCGTTATCTAAGGGGACTTTAGCCTACGGCTCGTTCTCCTCGGCAACGAAACCTATTTTATAGAGGCGAAGAGCAGGAACAGCGTCAGCGGGTTCTTTTGAAGCCGCTCCGAAACTAATTTACTTGCTCTTAGTTAAAGCACATTCCCCGTTTAAAGCCCCATGTGAAAAAATTCTATTTTTCTGCCAAAAAATCACAAAGCAAATTAATTTTCTCTGATTTTTCCATATACTTCTGATAGATAAAGAAAATATCAACGGACGGCGATTCTAACTCCGGAAGAATTGTAATAAGCTTTTCAGAGCTTAATTCAACACCTTCGTGCGACACCGGAGCAATACCCAAACCATTTTCAACCATTTTCATCATCCCGATACCCGAATTAACCTTAATAAAGGGCTTAAAATCAGACGGGAGAAATTGAAGATGCCAATTGAAAAAATTAAACGGGCCCGATGAATTTGTATCAAAAGAAATGATTTTATGATCTTTTAGGTCTTCAACGGTTTGAGGCAAACCATACTTCTCAATGTATGCCTCACTTGCCCGAAGAGCCATTTTAAAAGTCTTAATACGTTTTTGAATAAGATTTTCTTGGTTTTCAATAAAAGGCCGAATGGCAACATCTATAGTTGACTCAAAAAAAACGGGCGTAGAATCCGTGCCCGTAATTTCAAAAGAAAAGTTATCATGAAGTTTATTAAAATCTTTTAAAAGGGGAGGTAACCACGTACTGGAATAAGAATTTGTCGTGTTAATTTTTATAAGTTCGTTCCCTTCGGCAATCTCTTTCTTGTACAAGCTGATAAAGTGCTCATAATTATAAACCATATTTTTTGCTCGAGGGTAAAGAAGATGCCCCTCTTTTGTCAAAAGGATCTTTTTACCTTGCACAAATGTAAGCGCAACGCCTAATTCATTTTCCAAAGCCTCAATCATTTTGCTAATATTGGAACGGGAAATCGTCATAATCTTAGAAACTGCAACATAGCTATTATGATCCGCCAATAAGCAAAAAGTTTTTAACTTTTCTATATCCATTTTAAAATCCTTCAAAAAAAACAAAAAAATGTCTTTTCTTCTTGCAAAAAGTGTTTATCTATTTTATGATCCGAATGTAAACGTTTTTTGCCTATTAAGCAACTGATTTTTTGAAATAGGGTATGTGAAAACTTAAAACCTTTATCGGTTTTAACGCCTTTTTTTTTAGTTTTGTAGCACTTAAAAAAGTGTAAAGATGCTGCCAACCGTTTTGCGCCCTCTTTTTTTCCTGTTTTGTGGGGCGCAAAAACAAAGCATTCGCGACTTGTAACCTCGCTGTTTTGCTTGATGTAAGTAATCTAACTTGCAAACCTGACTTGCCCGGACAAGACTCTATTCTCCTGTGATAGAAGCTTTCCGGGCTTTTTTTTGTTTCAACAGCTTATTTTTTAGTAACTTTCAATCCTCCGTCTCCCTTCATACCGATTAAAGCACCAAGGGTTGAACTTTTTCTGGTTTCCAAAATAAGCTTACCGGATTCAGGAATTTTTGTAATAGCCGGCAACGGATTCACAATTTTTTTATCACGTGAAAAAGCCATAACAGGATCTTTATAAGCCACGATCATAAGACCCGACGCCAAATTCACACTATCCCCTTTTTTCTGAAGAACAACCGCCTGCCCTACTTTATTACAACCGGCGTCAGTCACGGCTCCTGTCAAACCTTCACGCAAAGCAGCAAAAAAACCGCCTTTTTCGTAAGCCCCCTTTGCACCCGTTACAACTTTAGACGCTGTGCTTGTTGCTTTATCTTGGCAAACACTCTTCCATTCATAAACTTCGACAACAACAGGGTATTTACTGCCTGATTCCACAATAACGGCCTGAGTCGATGTTGCAGCCATTGAAAAAGCAAATAGACTTAAAGTTAATAATCGTTTCATAGAACTCTCCCGAAAATGTTCATTATAACTCTATCAAAAAGGAGTTAAATAACAGTTAAGAATACAAAAAAAATAAGGATTTAATAACTCAATGCATCCCCTTGTGCAAAGGATCATCTGCTCTCACAACGATAGATTCCGGCATATAATCTTTAGATTCTTCAATCATCCAAGAAGTCCATCCCAACGCCGACCTGCCGTCCAAACGCGTCGGGGTTGCCTGATCCCTTTTCAAGGAAATCCGATAATCAAAAAGATTTTCACGCCCGAGATAATGACGCGTAAATTCAGAAAAAAGTTTATTATATTTTGCACCCGGCAACATGCGACAATAGTCCACAAGATCTAAAGGGCCGACAACCACACGTATCTTCTCTCCGTGAATCCAAACCTTTGTGCCAAGGGCGGCTCCTTGACCCAAAACACCATGACGTCCTTTTTCTCCAAGGAACGTCCGTTCCTCCTCTTCAATTGTGAACCAGCGACCGATAAATTGCTGAACATAAACAGGAAGTTGAAAATAATCCTTTAAGGCAATTTGGAGCCCCATGGCAGAATGAGGTTTCTGCCACAAGAGCCCCGCATACTTCAAATAGCCCCGCAAAGGAATTAACCCGTTGCTCTCTTCTCCGGCACAAGAGAGCCCTCCCAAATGCTTTAAAACCAAAGCAGTTTCCGTTTCACCCGGAAGATTCGGATTTAACGCAACGGTATATTTAACATGTATTCGATAATGAATAGAACTTAAGCGGTGGTTGAAAATATCTAGAAATTCTCGAAAAGCATAATCTTTTACCCTTAAACGATCAAGGATTAGTTCGGCATACACATTTGGCAAAGGGCCGGTTTGACCGGCAATCCCCATAAAGTTAATCGTTAGGGTCACAGGATCTTTTTCCGATGCAGGCATCGTCAAAGAATATAAGTCACTCGGCGGCGTCGACAGCAAAATATTAGATTTAATACGTACGGACTCAAAGCTTGCTTGCGATGTTTCACCCAGCCTTTTTTTATGGGCGTAGATATTTTCTAAGAGTTTAATCGCTTGGGCAAACTCAAATTCATAAGGCTTTTCAAAAAGCTTTTGTTCTATGCTAGGGCTTTGTTTCCGGAGCGGGGTTGCCATAGTTTCCAAATTCCTTTTGCATTAATACGTTGAACTTCAAATTCACTAAACGAATTCACCGATGCAAATTGCGGCAAAACACGATTTAAAACCTGAGAAAAAAGAAAAACGCGAGTATCCCGGCTAATAGCATCTGCCATGGTAAGGGTAAATTTTGTTCCGTGGACAAAACCACGCCAAGCATCATATCCCAAACGTCGCGTAACACGTTGCGCCTCAAACTTCCGCATAATATTTAATTCCGGGATAACGCTCCCATCCTCAAAATCACCATACTGACTTACCAATTCTCTTAACATTTTCAAACTCACCTCATTATCCGATAGAGACAAGTGCCCCAAGGCCAAGTGAGAAATGAGACGCCACTGACTTAGCGCTTCTCGATTTAAGTAATGCTGTGCCGTCGGACGATCCAAACAATACATCCGCTCAACAGGAATAGACTGATCACTTTGAAGCTCTGTCCCTGCCGTCAAAGATCTTGCAAGGGATCTGTTGGTACATAATATTTCGGCATAAACAGAATGATCAACCGGAAGACTCACCTTAAATTCATAATCTATAAAAGAAAGATAGGTTTCATTTCCGGGATATTGACTATCATCGGAATAACTGCGCCGTGCATGCCAAAACAAGGCTTGTTTTTTTTCTTTTTCAGCGTGGGTATAGCTAAAATAAGGAGAGTATTCAATGGGATCACGTTCTCCCTCACGACTGCCGAGCACCCGTTGGATACTATGAACCTCCATGGTATCCTCGCGGCGCTGATCGGCCACCAAGCGATAATCAACGGTTTTATGGGTAATCCGTATCGGCTCGGATACCTTTTTAAAAAGATTAACTATGGGAACACACCCAAGTTGAATATTCGTCACATCAAAATCTTTATCTTCCAGAGCGATAACATCTGCAATTTCAATATACAACGTAAATTCTTTTTCATCTGACTTAAAAGCGGCGGCATCCACATCAAAAAACATAAACTTTTGAGGATAGGCAAAATACTCTTGCAACAGACGATAGCCCGGATGTCCGTGATCCGGGTAAGGCATGACGGCTTCATCGTCTTCAAATCCAACAGCTGTTGTTAAATGAGGCAACGGAAAGTCATACCGCGTGGGATTGGCTCGGGAGCCATAGCTTACGGCCGTTAAGGGGTCGGAAAGGAAAAGCGCTTCATAAACTTTATTTTGCAAAATGGGATCACCCACAATATGAAAACGCATTTTACCAAGATCAAGTTCTGAAACCGCCCCTGCTACGGACTTTAAGTGAATGCGTAAAACACGGTGAGTCGAAAAATGTCCCGCCTTTTTAGGCAAATCAAAAGTCGGAACAATATCAATAGATTCCACACTTATGGGATAAATATCAAGATCAGAGCAAGTCTGAAAACGACAAATATCACCGTCCAGACCATGCACATAAAGCTGTGTGCCTTTATTGACACGAAAACGTCCTGTCAATTTTCCTTTTTGCCCGCAAGTTTCAAATTTTGTAACGGTATATGAGGGAAGAGGCGCAACAAATTGCGGATAAAGCGTTTCAAGAAGAGCCGTTGAAATGCGTGGAAATAAATCTTCCACATCCCGTTGAAGACGAGCCGTTAAAAAAGAAAAAGATTGCAATAAACGCTCAACATGAGGATCCGATGACGCTACGTTGGAAAAATCAAGACGCCCGGCAACCTTTGGAAAACTGCCGGCAAAACGTCCCCCTTCATGACGGAGGTAGGCCATTTCCCTTTGGAAATACTCAAAGAAATGTTTATGGTCTATCACGTAACAACTCCCTATAAAAGCATGCGGTATCACAGAAACTCTTGCAAAAGAGTCTTTTGCAAAGACTTCCATATCACTTCTAGTAATGATGCCATATAAAATTGTGAAAGACCATGCCTAAACAATTTCTTTCGAAGAGTCCTCTCTAAAACCTTTTCAAAAAATAGCCTTCATAAAAGTTAGCCATGGTTTTGAGCTCTTACTTTTTGAAAACTCTTTGACAACCCTTCTAAAGGAAATGCCAAATCAGAATCTTTAGACGTCAAAATATGTTGCCATCCTTTTTGGCGATTGCGATCCAAAACAATGGGTGCTTTAAGATTCGTTGTCAAATGCAAGTGGCCGTTGGGCTCTCTTACCGTCACAACAGAATAAATATCAACCTCATTCCGCTCTCTATCATAGGCCTTTGCAAAATTACAAAGAGATTTTTTATCAAAGAGGGATTCGCCGTTTACATGGGGATATAGAATAAAAGAGACAGCCGGATTATCAACACTAACCATCAATTTGAGCGGATCATAAAAACCATCCTTTAATTTTTGAATATAAAACCTTTTTAAGTCGGGAAACCCCGGAACCCCCGTCGGAAACTCATAAATTTTGATACTTTCTGCCACGTCCGCCATGGGCGTATCCTGTTTTGTTTTAATGTGATCGTTCATCTTTATCTCCCAAATATTAAATATTACTTAACAAATTTTTCAAGATTTCATTTTCCTTCGCAAGAAGGGTTTGATTCATATTAAGCTTCAACATTTCCTGCGTTGACCTAATGAATTCTGCAAGCAAATCTGCATCGGTTAGCTCTGACATCGTCTGTGTCAAATACGCAACATCTTCATCATTTCGTTTTGAGATGCTTTCTAATTTCCCGAGCTGTTCTCCCAAAATCTTTTTTGAATCCATAAGACCGTCAACGGTTGTACCAAGTCCGTCCTGCATTCCTTGCAATCGAATGGTATTCGAAGACCCCGGGATACCGTCGGGTGTCACCGCGGTTCCGCTTTTAAGGTAAAAAATAAGATCTCGCACCCCGGGATCTACCGCAGAAATCCCATACTGAAAAGCCTCTCCGTCCTTAAAAGACGCCGTATGTATTCCTTTTTCGCCGATAAAATAAGCATCATAAGTCGCATCAGGTGAGTCGGCTGCGGCCGGCATAGCCGCAAGACTAAAGTCCACCGCATTACTTCTTGTGGCATTCCCCCCCGTCAAACTTCGTCCTTCAAAGTCCTTTTTATTTAAAAGAGCTTCAACCTCGTCCAATTTTTTCTGACAGAATGTTGAAAATCCCGCATCTCTAATTGTCGGGTCTCCCGCTTGGGTGACACGCGTTCGCACTTCCGTCGCAATTTCGGCCAAACGCTCATTGATTCCATAAGCCAGATTAATACGCCCTGTCAGCAAAGTTACCTTTGGCTTTACGGATTCGCTCTCCATGGTTTTTTGTTCAATATTCAAAAGTTGTCTTGTTTTTTCGGCTGTTTCAGGGGATTCGTACCCGCCGCCAATCTTACCGGACGCAATACGCCCGCTGGCTTCGGCAGAGCTTTCACCCAATTTTTTAATAGCATCTCGCGTTGTATTCCCCCGAGAAAGGTCGGAAACACGACCTGATAAAGAAGAAATTGCTGATTCCGGCATTTGATAAACTCCCTTAAACTGCAGCCATAAGCTGCTGTAACATTTCTTTATTTGCTTTAAGTAATGTCGTAGAAGCCGCATAAATACGTTGCGCTTCCATTAATTGGGCAATTTGGCTTTGCATATTAACCCGTGTTCGCGAAATAAGTTCTGTTTCATTTTCCTCTAAAATTGTATTTTGTACTTCATAGAGAGATTTATTATTTTTAGAATCCACCGCCGCATTATGCCAAATAGAATTTGCATAATTTAGCAGTGACTCGCTTCGAGCCCCCATAGGCCCGGCAGCCGAAAATGCCAAGGCTTGGTCAAAGGCAACAATCATTTTTGTTACAATACGACCGTCGCCCGGTCGGATAGCGTTCGGATGTGTGGGAAAAGGTTCTGTTGAGGCCATGGCTCGGGATAAAAAGGCAGGCGTTGCTTTAATATCGGCTCGAATATCAAGGCTTTGTGTCAAGCCGACTTTTCCGGCAACACCGTCATCAATAAAACGAGTCCCCGTTGTAAACAAATCATTCAAGCCAAAATAATGAGAAAACCCAAGATTATTTCCGGAACCTGCAACGGTCTGCTTTGCTTCGGGATCGGTCATAGAAACCATAGCCACACCTTGGTTGGCATTGGTTGCCGTTATAACCAATTGACCGTCGGCATTTAAGGTTGCCGTTCCGTCAACACCCAAATAGCCGTTAATCGTTGCTACAACAGCATTAATTGTTTGAGGTGCGGCCGTTAAATCAAGGTCAAGGGGGGCTTTAATATAATTTCCCGTTGTATTATCCACGATCCCCACACGCACAACCCCGTCCATTTGCATGGTCGTGACCCCCGGAGTGGCAAATGTTCTTGTTCCCGTTAGAACGGCAGGAACGGGAAAGCCGCTTCCTTGGTTATGTATCGCATTCATTTGGTCTCGGAATTTTTCCGTGAACTCATCCAACTCTGCCTGCATCCCCGGTAAAATAACATCGCGCGCCTTTAAAAAAGCCCCGATCTTACCGCTTGAAATAGAGGTTGTTACATCTACGCCGTTGATCGTAATCTTGCCAAGGGTCGCCGGTGTGTCTGCAGGGCCAACGGATGTTGCTTTTGAAAAAGAAAGTTCCGCAACACCTGTTCGCAAAAGAAGTGCTTGACCCGTATTCGTCGTAACATCCAAATTCATGCTATCGCGACGCATAACTTGAATATCCATATATTGAGAGAGCTCTTTTAAATGAGCATCTTGTTTATCTTGGAGACTGCCGATCGTTTCACCACGGCCGTAAGCCAAAGAAATATCATTATTAATCCGATCAAGACTTTTTAAAATTCGATTCACATTATCAACGGCATCTTCAAGGCCGTCTTCTGCGATAAAACGCTCATTTTGGAAAAAATCGCCAAGCTTATTAATATATTTCACGGTTTCATCAAGCTTTGCTAAAACGCCACGTTGATGCCCGGGGGTAGCCGGCGCATCTTCCAAAGTACTTAACGTTGTTTTGATAGCCGCCATCCTTGACCCCAAGGAGGCTTGATCACCGGGTTGCCCTAATTTCAGCTGAATACTATCATAGACATCAACCAACGTTTCAAGGTAACTCACCTCAATGGACTGAAGGCGTACGGCTTCTGTTCGAAGGGGCTCCGCATTGCGCACTTCCGGCAACGCAGTGACACCATAAGAAACACCGCCAATGGTATTGGTCACCAAACTAACAGTTTTTTCCGTATAATCCGGATTAGATGCATTGGCCACGTTATTAGATATTGTCTGCATAACCCGTTGCTGGGCGGCTATACTGCTAAGAATAATATCACTCATGTCATCACCTTAAAGGGTTTGGTCCAAGGCGGCCAAAGACCCGCCTCCCTGTTTTGCATAATGCTTTTGTCTGCTGACTACATACCCGCGGTTATTATAATTTTGAACCGGCTGCACCGCGTCAAGAACGCTTTCTTGCATCAGCGCCACAAAGCGAGACTGCGCTTTTTCAAAGCGTTTAATATAAAGCTCATGTTCTATACTAAGCTCCCCGAGAAAAGCAATTCTCTCTTTTAAAAGATCAAACTTCTCCCATTTTTTCAGCAAAGCAGCCATAGCCTTATCAACTTTTATTTTATCGATGCAGTTCTGATAAAGGCTCACCAAAGGCTCTTTTTCCGTAGTGATCAAACCGGCTTCTTTAATTTTCATTTGCTTCAAAAAAACAAGTTCTTCCCGAGTCATCTCAATCAAACGCTCTACAAGTTTAAGCAGCTGTTGTGCAAACATGGCGCTCCTCCTGTTTTATCGCGGGCAAACCACCCGCTGCTCTATAGGCTTTGTGAGCCGCAAGATCGTTGCTTTTTAACTCTTCCAGCCCCCTTTGACGACGCAACATGTTTTCAACTTGCGTCACCATAGCCTTAGCCGCACCTGAGGCGGCAATTTTTTCCGCCATGCCTTCGGCAAGAAAGCTGCTATACATATCGCTTTGAAAGCCTTCTTCGTTGGATTCATTGGCATCAGAGAACATCTGCCCTACCATTTGGGCAAAAAATGTTCCGACAAAGCCCTCGGCAACTTTGTGCATCTTTGCCTCAGGATTCAGAGCCGTTGAAGGAAAGGATTCCTGAAATTTTAGGGAGGCGCCCTTTTCCATTACTTCACCTCCAGCTCGGCTTGCAAAGCACCGGCTGCCTTAATATTTTGCAAAATGGCAATCATATCGCGAGGATTAACGCCAAGGGAATTGAGGCCGTTGACCAATTCTTGAAGGGTAACCCCCTCATTTAAAACAGTAAGTTTTCTATCTTCCCCTTCATCAACCGTAATACCTGTTCGTTCAACAACCTTTGTTTCACCCGTATTTGAGAAAGGGTTAGGTTGTGAAACTTGAGGCGTCTCTGTGATTTTAATAGTGAGGTTTCCGTGGCTGATAGCAACCGTTGAAATGCGCACATTATGCCCCATCACAATCACCCCGTTTTGCTCATCAATAATAACCTTAGCCGATTGATCAGGTGTGACTCTTAGTTGCTCAATCTGCGTAATAAAGCTAAGCGGATTCTGACGATACTTAGGCGGAACGGTAAGGCGCACCGTTGCCGGATCAAGGGCTTCTGCCAACTCTGCACCAAACTTTTTTTCTTTGACAAAGGCATTAATGCGATCTGCAATACGCTTTGCAGTTGTGAAATCCGCATTATGCAAAGACATATTAATGGTAAAGGTGTTTTTAAGCTCAAAGGCGATCTCTTTTTCAATAATGGCTCCGTTTGTGATTTTACCACTGGTAGGGACACCTTTCGTAATAGCGGTGCCTGTTTTCCCGGATGCATCAAAAGCGTTTGTGGCAACGGGTCCTTGAGAAACCGCATACACAGAACCGTCCGCACCGACAAGAGGCGTCACTATTAATGTACCGCCCAGTAAATCTTTTGCCGTCCCAATGGCTGAAACGGTCACATCGATCCGTGTGCCGTGCCTTGAAAAAGGCGGCAGATCGGCCGTTACCATAACGGCAGCAATATTTTTTGATTTTAAACTGGTTTGTTGATCTCGAACATTAACCCCCAAACGCTCGAGCATACCGATAATGGTTTCCTTAGAATAAGGAGAACTATTCAGATCATCGCCCGTCCCCTTCAAGCCGACAACAAGGCCATAACCTATAAGCTGGTTATCTCTAACCCCTTCAAAAGAAACAATATCCTTGATACGCACCTCTCCCGCGCAAACACTGTGTTCAAAGTGCACAAGGGTCAAAAGAACCATAAAGGCCTTAAAGAGATGCCGTCTCATAAAATGGTAAGTTTTCGGATTCATCTTAAAATCGCTCTCAATTATTATATCCCTAAGGTCTATGCGAGAACCATGCCAAGTGATAAAAAATGACTCGTTAAAACAAGAAATGCTTTCAGTGTTTAGGCTCGGATTTTGCCGGAAACAGCTATGGTGCTTTAGCACCTCCGGTAAATAATAATGAGCAGTTCGATCAATATGCCGCCGCACGCCCGGAGTTACAAACGGCTGTTGAAGACGTAAAAGCGAATCAGCACTATTATACAGACGCTATGAACCCAAACTATCTTGAGGAATCAATTAAATTTTTCGGATTAAATAACCGGTCCTTAAGCCGTCCGGACGAGACGTGTGGGCCTTATCATCAATGGGCACAGAGTGTTACTACGGAAAAACGAAACCAACCTAACGCGCTATGCGTAAAAGAGACTCTTCTTGCCATTAATAAACTTTCCGGAAATCTTTACGGCGACGTTAAAGAAGCAAAATCTTTTATGCCGTTCTTAGAAAGCATAAAGGCTTCTTTAGCAATGCTTCCGGGACTTGAATCCGGAATTAATCAGGTCATACATAAGAAATAACTTTAAAATAAGAAGCGCTTGAAGTCATTCCCATAAAAAAGCATCTCCGGCGGAGATGCTTTTTATTAATTAGCCCCTTAGCAAAAAAAAGGGGGAAGCTGCAGCACAAGATATACTTACTTAAGAAGGCCTTTTCTCAGCATAATATCTTCAAAATATCCTTGATCACGAGTTGAAAGATAACGTGCTGCCCTGTCGACCATCAGCTCCACGAGTTTTTCTTCTGCTTGAGCAGTGCTTAGTGATTGAGCCTGCACAGCTTTGAAGTAGGCTTTGAAGCGGGGATGCAATAGTTTATCTTTGACTCTTTTAGTAATAAACTTTTGAATTTTGTCCGTCTCATAAAAAGGCATTACATTTTCTCTATAAAGACGATCTAAAACGTCTTGCATTAACTGATTTTCAGCGGCTCTTGCCCTTACAAAGGCTTTTTCAAATGACGCAAGGGATCTAAAACTATCTTCGGCAAAATTAAGGCGACCTTGTCTATGAACACGGCTAAACGTTACCATATCTATATTTACATACCCGTTACTTTGAAATTTTCTTTGAATAGTACTGTATTCACCTAACAGAAGGAGTTTCTTAAATTTTATAAATTCACGGGCTTGTCTGTTCATATCTTCAGATATTACCTTAATAGCTCTATTAATTTCTTCTGAAGTTTTTCCCTCTGCTCTTCCGGTAGCAATAGCTGTTCGTGCCTTATTGTCAAAAATCTTTACGAAAGATTGATTGTCTTCTTCTTTATTTTTTCTTTGTGGAAAGACCGGACATGATTCTTGCCAATAAACATAGCCCTCCAAAGTATTTACAAGGCCTACGTGTTTCCCCCGTAAATATTCCGACGGATCACAATCAAGCTGCCCGTCGGCAAGTGTCGGTCGGCTCGCTAATAATAACAATGATAATAACGAAAACGTCAATTTATTAATTTTATACATACTCATAAACTCTCTCTTAATATTAATTGCTAAAAATGAACTTGTTCTAAAATGCCCACAGGAAAAGCTCTATGGTTTTAGGCTCATTTAATCAAGGAAAGATAAAATGTTACATTATGAATAAAACGCAGCGAATTCGCCTGCGCAAGAACTCTACTTCATACATGTCTTCATAATCTCCTTCTCATTCCAAAGGTAGAGAGAAAAATATTTACTGTCAAGAAACGTTTTAGAAGAACCTAAAAAATAATTAAAACGTTAAAACAAAAAATATGATTAATTATACAAGGCCTTGCTTAAAACGGAGAGACAAACCCCATAACGTCTTTAACTTGTTTTAACGTTTGATTCGCAAGGGTACTTGCGTGTTCGGCTCCCCTCTTTAAAATCTTTTCAAGTTCTGCTTTTTCATCTAAATACCGAGCCGTCTTTTTTGAAATGGGCAAGAGCTTATCAATAAGAAGATCGGCTAAAAGGGGCTTAAACTCCGAGAACGATTTCCCGGCAACAGACGGTAATGCTTCCTCAAGGGTCTGATCCGTAAAAGCCGCGTAAACGGTCACGAGGTTTTTTGCTTCGGGACGCCCCTCAAAGCCGTCCGACGTTTCGGGAAGAGGCTCGGGATCGGTTTTAGCTTTACGAATTTTTTGTGAAATTTCATCAGCCGTGTCCGTTAGGTGAATCCGTGAAAAATCCGACGGATCGGATTTACTCATTTTTTTCGACCCGTCCCGCAAGCTCATAATGCGCTTTGCCTCCCCTTTAATAAGGGGTTCGGGAACGGTGAAAATATCTTTTTGAAAGCGATGGTTGAAAGATAAAGCAATGTCTCGTGTCAATTCAATGTGTTGCTTTTGATCGTCTCCCACAGGAACGTGTGTGGTTTGATAAAGCAAAATATCAGCTGCCATCAAAGTTGGGTAAGCCAACAACCCTAAAGCCGCATTATCTCGTTTTTTGCCGGCTTTATCCTTAAACTGCGTCATACGATTCAACCAGCCTAACGGCGTCATGCAGGACAGCAACCACCCCAGTTCGGCATGGGCGTGCACATGGCTTTGCACAAAAACAGTACTTTCTTTCGGATCAATACCGGCCGCCAAATAGGCAGCAGCTACTTCCAATGTTGCTTGATGAAGAGCTTTAGGATCTTGGGGAACGGTAACGGCATGAAGGTCTACGATACAAAAAAGCGTCTCATATCGGCTTTGTAAATCAACCCAATTTTTAATGGCGCCAAGGTAATTTCCAATGGTTAAATTATTGGTCGGTTGCACACCGGAAAGAATACGCCCTGTCATAAAAACACCTTTTTTCTATTTACGTTTCAAAATATTGAAATCGCTTTTTTTAATAATACCCAAAATATAGCATGCCGACGCATAGGATATAACCCCTGCCCCAACCATAGCTGTAAGGGCAATAATCTCATTGAAACGTGCACCTTGTGCTTGCTCCCAAAGCAAATTGCGTAAGGAATAAATTGTCCCGAAACATACAAGGCTTGCAAAAGCAAGTTTGGGCAAAAACATGACAAATCGTTCGGAAATCGGCATCATTTTACCCCGCTGCATAAAGACATACAATAAGAAAGCATTAGCCCATGCCGCAATTGCCGTGGCAGCGGCAAGGCCGACATGTTGATAGAAACGAATCAAAATTAAATTCAAAGCTAAATTTAATAACATCGCCGCGACGGCAATTTTAACAGGCGTTTTTGTATTCTCTCGTGCAAAGAAGATATTGGTGAAAATCTTGATCATAATATAAGCAGGAAGACCTGTTGAAAAAGCCATCAGCGTATAAGAAATTTGCAGAACATCTTTCGGTAAGAGTTTACCGTGCAAATAAACAACTTGAGCAATGGGTTCGGCCAATACAAAGAGACCCAGAGCCGAAGGAACCGCAAGAGCCAGAGCATATTCAAGGGCTAAATTCTGTGTTTTATAAGCCGTTGTGTAATCTTTAACACGCACTTGCTTTGACAGCATCGGCAAAAGTGCCGTTCCCATGGCAACCCCTACAGTACTTAAGGGAAGTTGGTTAAGGCGGTCGGCATATTCAAGGTACGATATTCCGCCTTCACTCAAAAAAGACCCCACAATGATATCCAGAAACATATTAATTTGTACAACACCTCCGCCAATGACAACAGGCAACAAAAGCTTAAAAAACTTTTTTACATCTTTTGTCATTTTGGGGCGCTTGATTTTCATAGCATAGCCGTGTTTCCACGCGGGTATCATGACCCAAAGCGCTTGAACAACACCGCACACGGCAATACCGATAGAAAAGGCTTCTCCATTATTGGCAGTAAAAGATTTTACGGCAAAGACCGTTGCAATAATCGAGATATTACCGAACATCGGAGAAGAAGCCGCATAAGCAAAGCGCTCGAGTGAATTCAGCACACCGCTGAAAAGGGCACATATGGAAATAAAGAGCAAAAAAGGAAAAGTAATGCGCGCAAAATCAATCGTGTATTGCAAGCGTTCAGGGGTCTTTGAAAAACCCGGCAACAAAATTTTGATCACAAAAGGCATGAAAATCTCACTCAAAACCACAAAGATTGAGAGAACAATTATCAACAAAGAAAAGATTTGCTCTGCATAATTACGTGCTTTTTCAGGGCCCTCTTTAGCCAACATGCCCGCAAAGATAGGAACAAAGGCAGAATTGAAGGCACCTTCTGCAAATATACGTCGCATCACACTGGGAATCTTAATGGCAATGACAAGAGCATCTGACATGGCGCCTGCACCAACAAGAATAGCCATTAGCATGCTTCTAAAAAAACCAAAAACACGGCTTCCCATGGTAAAAAGGCTAATGGTCGCAACGGACCGAATAAGGTGCATAGAAATATTATCCTTTTCTAATTTTCACTCATTTTTAGCAAATTCTTGTCTTGGGGACAAGTCACCCTGTACTTTTCAACGGATTTGTTTTTTTGTTGAAGGTGCTCTCAATTCTTTGCTATCCTCACCATGAAGACAGGGAATAAAACAGGAAGCGCACAATGTCTAAGAACAAAAAGCAAACTCTTATACTCACCCTTTTCCTCTTTTTTTTGGGAACAAGCAACGGTATCACCGCAAAAAACCCTTCAACACCCCCCCAAACTAAAAATTTAAAAACTCCGCCTTTAAAAAAGAAAACTATCGAAAATCCCCCCTCTCAAAAACAACTTCCAAAAGGTCATCGTCTCAATATCTATCAAGAAAAAGAGCTTCCTTTGCTTTATAAAACGGCGGCAAATGAAGTTATAAAATCCCTGAAGGCAAATCCTAATTGCATTGTTTTATTACCGACGGGTTCAACCCCGGAAAAAATGTACGGCGAGCTTATCGCTTACTTTAAAACAGACCCGTCCATTGACTTTTCCAAAGCCAAATTTTTTAACTTGGATGAATACGTCGGTTTACCGCCGACACACCCCTTAAGTTACAGTTATTATATGGAGCATTACTTTTACGGCCCGTTACACGCCATTGATCCGTCACGTGCTCCTCAACGAGAAAACACTTTTATTCTCTCTGCCAAGGGTGGAGAATCCCCTCAGGAAACCCTGAATCGTTTTAAAAAAGACTTAGAAAATGCCGGCCCCATTGACCTTGCAATTTTGGGTGTCGGCGGCATTTTTTTATCTAAAAACCTTCAAGGAGAACAAATCATTAAGGGAGGACACATTGGCTTTAACGAGCCCGGCACACCGCCTTCCCAAGAAACGCATCTTGTCACCCTCACCTCTAAAACACGAAAAGATACTCAACATCGGTTTCGGTCTCTCCAAATCTTAATGCAGCAAGGAGAAATTTCAAGGCAAGACGCCGTAAATGTCCCTGCAAAAGCTTTAACAATCGGTTTAAAAGAAATTCTCTCCGCTGAAAAAGTTATCCTTCTTGCAACCGGGGAAAATAAAGAACGCGTCATTAAAGAAATTTTTAAAAAAGCTGCAAATCCTAATTTTCCGGCAAGCTATCTTTTGGATCACCCCAATGTCTCTTGGTATTTTGACGAGTTCGCTGCAAAATCTCTCGAAGCAAAACCTTGGATTTACGCAAAATCTTCAACGTATTTTCCACGGCACTGGCTTAAGAAATGCGCTCATCTCCTTGCTCTGAAAAAAGAGACGGAGACAATTTCTCTGACGGATTTTACAGCCGAGGGTATCCCTGCAGAAGTCGTGAAAGCCTATCAAAGTCATCGATTCCGAACAGTAACGGCAGAAAAAGCTATCCTGCGAGATCTTAAAAGCGGCCTAATGACTAATCGAGACGAACTCCCCCAAGGACAAACCGTTCTCATAATGTCCCCTCATCCCGATGATGACGTCATTAGCATGGGCGCGACGTTGAAAAAGCTCGCCGACTTAGGTAATACCGTTCATGTCGTTTACGCTGTAACAGGATCAAATGCCGTGCGCAATACTTTGCCGGAATATCAAAAAGAGTATGCGGCACAGGATAAAACCGACCCCCTGCAAGCGGCTTATGAAGCCAAAACAGCGGTTCGCGAAAAAGAAGCACAAGCTGCAACTTCAATTCTTGGTGTCCCGCCTAAGAATCTCCATTACTTTAGGGCAGACTACTATACAAGACGAGGTATTCCGGGCGTGTCCCCCTTCTCTGTCAATGATCATAAACGTATGCAAGTTCTCTTGGTAAGAATCAATCCGGATATTATTTTCTTTGCTGCAGAAGATGACCCTCACGGCGCCCACGGACTTGCCGTTAAGCTTCTGGCTCACAGCCTTGAGCATCTTGGGAAATACGGTAAATTAAAAGGGATAACCCTTTGGGGTTATCGGGGCGCTTGGAATGAATGGCCTTTGGACGACCCTGATCATTTAACCTTTATTTCCTTTGATGAAGAAAATATGGAACAAAAAATCGCGGCCATCAAAGAACACAAGTCTCAACTTAATCCTCTTTTTCCGGGAGAGGATAACCGAGAATTTTATGAACGTGCCCAAGCTCGTAATAAAGCTATGGCTTCCGAATATTATACCCTAATCGATGTGAATTCCGGGATAATTGATGCAAATAAAAAGGGAACAGAAAAAGGAAACTTAAACTCGTTAACAAAAATAAAAGCCATGCCTTACCTTGAAGTTTTTAAACGCTTTAAGGTAAAAGATTTTATTACTCACTACAAACCCTAAAGGAAAAAAATGAAAAAATTAGGATTAAAAATCGCACTCATTGCTTCCGTTTTTCTCTTAGCAGGGAATACGGTTCAAGCAAAAGAAACTGTGAAAAAAAACACGGGTCCAAGTAAATATTGGGCGTTTTTACAAGGCTTTGAAAAGGGAACCTTAGAGAAAAAAACCGATGAATTACGCGAAATTTCAGAGACACTGAACGACCTTATTAAAGCACGGGAAAGCTTTAATAAGACATGTTCCAAGAACACTGATCCAAAGTGCCGAGAGCTTTTAGAAAATTACCTTAAAATTGAAATATCCGCCGTTGAAGAATTAAAAAAAGAAGTTCTCGAAACAGGTATCAATTTAAAAACAGCCCTCAGAAATCTTTCAGAACTTTAGGTTTTTTTCACACGTTTCAAAATACTTTAGAAAACGTTTTTTTAAGAACTTGATCAACCTCATCCAGTTTGACGTTAACTCCCAATTTATGGAGGGAGGTCACACCGTGCCCTCGAATTCCACAAGGCACAATCCCCTTAAAATGAGAAAGATCCGGATGCACATTCAGGGCAAGACCATGGAAGGTTACCCACTTTGAAACGCGCACTCCGATGGCGGCAATTTTATGATCAAGCGGCTCCCCCGTCGCCGTCGTTAATGCCTTTTTTTCAGGAACCCACAAGCCGACACGACCGTCTCGACGGCAGGCCCCAATGCCAAGTTCCTTCAAGGCTAAAAGCAACCATTCTTCCAAAGACCATACATACGCTCGCAAATCTTTAGTGCGCTTATTTAAATCAAGCATGGTATATACAACACGCTGCCCCGGCCCGTGATAAGTTACTTCTCCACCTCGTCCTGTTTCAAAAGAAGGCAACGAATCGTCTAAAATATCTTCTCGTTTTGCCCCTGTACCAAGCGTATAAAGAGAAGGATGTTCAAGAGCCCACAAGAGCTCGGACTCATTGCCCTCTTGGATAGCTTTCACCCGCGCTTTCATGGTAGAGACAGCGTCTTCATAAGGAACAAGGTCGGTTGCCGTTACCCAATGAGGAGGATGAGAAAAATGCATTAGGCTATCCGTTTCTTTTGAAGGATTTCTTGCTGCCCTTCTTCATTTTTGCACAACTTTGCAACGGGAGAAAAAGAGCGGCGATGATGGGGGGTAACTCCATGACGAAGCAGACCTTCTTGATGAGTTTTTGTGCCATAACCTGCATTGGTTTCCCAGCCATAATGGGGATAGCGAAGCGCCAAGTCCTTCATTAGGGTGTCCCGTGTCACCTTTGCAATAATAGAAGCTGCTGCAATGGAAAAACTACGACCGTCACCCTTTTTAAGGGTTTGGAGGGGACAATTGAGAGAGGGCGCACAAATACCGTCAACTAGGGCAAAATCAGGTTGTTGAGGTAAATTTTCGACGGCTCTTGCCATCGCTAAAAGAGCACCCTGACGAATGTTAATACGATCAATTTCACCTTCACTTGTTTGGCCGCATCCAATATAACAGTGGATTCCTTCATAGGCTTTTAAAAGATTATAAGCTTTCTCACGACGCTTTGCCGTTAACTTTTTTGAATCATCAAGCAGAGAAAGTAAATCAACGGGTACAGTTTTAAAATTCAAAAAAACCACAGCTCCTGCCACAACGGGGCCGGCCCAAGGGCCGCAACCTGCCTCATCGACGCCCGCAATAAATCCTTTGTATTTTAAGGTCTCATATGCTTCTTGTTCAAAGCTAAAATCAGGCATCAAGCTTTGGGTCTTTTTGATCTGCCTTAGAAGACTTTCTGTCAGTCTGCGCTGCCTTTGACTCGTCAGCGTCGGAGGTTTCTACATCCCTAGCGTCGCGGCTTGAACTCTTTTCTTGTGCGCCGTCTTCAACAATAGAGGCCTCTTCAATAACAGGATCAATGCCTAAATCAAAATCAGGCTCGGTTTTGGTATCTTCTGCTTTTGGTTCCCTAGGGGAGGAAAATTGCTCGGCAAACTTTTTACAAGACTCTTTAATCCTTAAAACGGCTTGCATTTGAGGCGCATAAACCCTGCTCATTAACTCATCCGCACTCTCAATTCCCCCGGGAGCAACATTATGTAAACGACGGGCAGCCATCAACCAAAGCGGACTTAGGGCTAAGGACAAGGCGGCTAAAGAAACAATAAGCTGTTCCCCTTGAGCATCAATAATCTTAACATCACATCCAACGGTTACCAAAACAAAGGCAAACTCTCCCATCTGAGAAAGAATCAAGCCTGCCAAAAACGCCCGAGACCACGGCTGCTTGAAAAAATGAAGAGCGCCAATATTAAGAGCTGTTTTTCCGAGGGTGATAAAAATTAACAGAACCGCCACCTTGCCAAAGTTATGCCAAATAAAAGAAAAATCAAGCAGCAAACCGACGGATAAAAAGAAAACCATCAATAAGACGCTTTGAATCGGCTTAGTCGCATGAATCATCGTTTGACGTTCACCGGAGTTTCCAATGATCAAACCGCCCAAAAATGCCCCATAAGCAGCAGAAAGCCCGAGAACACCGGATAAGCTTGCCATACCGAAACAAAAGAGCATGGCAGCCAAGGGCTGTAAATCTTCGTGCCCGCTGTACAATTTTGAAAAGGGAAGGCTTAGTTTCTCACGACGACTTAAAAAGAAAACAATAACAAGCAAAATACCGACGGCTAAGGCAACTTTAAAGAGCACATCCCAGCCCAGTCCATCGCCTCCCATACCTCGAATAATCAAGATCAGCGGGACGATTAACAAGTCTTGGGCAATCAAAACGCCAACAGCAACACGGCCTGTTTCCGTACGTAATTCCCCGATGCTTTCCAGCATCTTGATCGCAACAGCCGTCGAAGAGAGCGCTATACTAAAAGCCAAAACAACAGATAAACCGGAAGACAGGCTAAAAATTTTCCCAATACCAAGCACAACCACAAGACTCACGCCCAATTGCACTAAAGCCGTTGCTAAGGAAACAAGCCAAATGCGTTTAAAAGCTCTTAAACTCAATTCCATACCGACTAAGAATAACAGCATAATCACACCGAGCTCTGCCAAGGCTGTAATCATATTACGATCCCCCGCCAAATTAAACGCCGACAAGATCACACCCCCAAGGATATAACCGAGGACGGCGGGCTGTTTAAAGCGCTCGAAAAGAAGACCGCAGCTTAAAGTCGCCAAAACAATCAGAGCTATCTGTGTTAAATCAATACCGTCATGCATATACTTTACTCACTCTCCGTCAACAGGTTAGGGTTTTACGATGATTACATTTAAAGGTTTTTTGCTTAGAAACACAAGAAGAAAGACAAAAGAAAGACGATTGCTTTTAGGCAGGCTTTTGAAGTTCGGGATTCTCCGGACTTTCCTGCCCCGCATAAGAACGCCGAAAGGATTCGATGATTTGGTTCACTTCGGCATCATTTGTCCCGACGTCTCGTAAAACACTGGAAGCTAATTGCAAGCTTGGTTCAAAGTTTTCCGGCTTCACAACCATTGCTCCTGCTTGCGTTAACTTGGCAACATAAGCATCATCAGTAATGCGAACGGAAACATTAATACTCGGAAATTTGCGACGAACCATTAAAGACGCACGCAAGGTTGTTTTCGGCAACGCTAAACTTACGACGGCTGACGATGCTTTTTCAGCCCCCAAACTTTTCCACACAACATCTCGGGTCGCATCTCCATAATAAACGGGGAGCCCTCTTGCTCGTCCTTCAAGAACCCGATTCATATTATTATCAATGGCAACAAAGGGGACCATACGATCAGCCAACAAGCGACAAATCATTTTTCCAATACGTCCGAAGCCGGCAACAATAACATGGTTACGCAAATCATCAATCTCATCTTGAACGGACGCAAGTTTCGAATCACCTTCTTTCAAATCTAAACGTTCGCTAAGCCACTTCCCGAAGGTTGAGAGAAAAGGTGTCAGAGCCATTGAAATAGCAACACTTAAATAAATAACTTGTGCGGTAGAAGAAGACACAAGCTTTTGATCTACCGCAGGCCCTAAAACAACGAAGGCAAATTCTCCTCCGGCAGCCAGCAAAAACGCAGCCCTCACCGCAGAGCCCGTTGCAATTTTAAAGGCCTTGCAAAGGCCAAAAATGATAATTGCTTTAACAAGCAACATCGCGCCCAAGAGCATAAAAATTTCACGAGCTTGATTCACAATAACGTAAACATCGATATTCATCCCCACGGTCATAAAAAACAAACCTAACAACAACCCGTAAAAAGGTTGAATATCCGCTTCTACCTGATGCCGATATTCGGTTTCACTTAACAAAAGCCCTGCCAAAAAAGCACCCAATTCCTTTGATAAACCGGCCGCATCCGTTGCAAGGCTCGTCAAAAGAACAATCAAAATACTCACCGCTGTAAAAATTTCAGCTTTTTGAGAGGCAACAATTCTAAAGACAGGACGCAAAATAAGCTGCCCGAAAAGGACAATCAAAATAAGGACAACAGCTGCCTTTAATCCGGCAGAACTTAACGCTTCAACCAAATCTTGTTCAGGCGTTGAAATTGTCGTAAGAAGCACAAGTAAAACGACAACAGCCAAATCTTGAAAAAGCAAAACGGCAAAAGAAACACGTCCGTATTTCTGAGCCAAGTCACCTTGCTCTGATAAAAGCTGCAATCCGACGGCCGTAGAGGAAAGAGCCAAAGCACTTCCGATTAAGAGAGCCGAGGCCGGGGCATAAGAAAAGAAATAAGCAATGAGCGAGACAACAGAAATGGTAACAACCACCTGCATCAACCCAAGACCGAAAACATAGCGCCGCAAAACTTGGAAACGTCGCATAGGCATTTTTAAACCAATGGTAAAAAGGAGAAAAACAACCCCAAATTCCCCAAGAATCTCGATGGTCGCAACGTCTGTGATAAAGGCAAGAGCATGGGGGCCGATCAAAAGCCCAGCGATCAAATACCCCACGATAGAATTCACATTCAAAGCACGAAAAAGCGACACCACAAACACAGCAGAGAACAAGATGATAATGACATTTGCAATATAAGCTTCATGTTCCATGGAGGCTCTTTTGACGACTCTTTCTTAAGGGGCTAATACCTTATATTTATACCTCTTTTTAAGAAATCAAGCAATCGGCTTGATCCTATTTTCAATGAATTCATCCACTTTGATAGTTTTTTTTATAATAACTAACGTTTATTAGAGAAATTTTTACTATTTGTTAAATTTATAAAGGGCAGAATAAAACGACTAAGAGGAGGGAATATAATGATAAAAGTACGATCAAATCTAAACCTGTTTGCCTTTTTGGCATTATTAATCGGCTCCAATCCCCAAGCCGAAGCATCGGGACATCTTTTGGAAGAGTTTCAAATTTTAAGCACAAAAAACTTTTCCGGCAGCCTTAATATTGGGCTTTACTTTCAAAAGCCGACAACTCTAAAAATTACCCTTGAAGGAAATCCCGTAGAAAAACACGACGGAAACCTTCCTTTTTTCAGCAGCACTTTTAACGCTGACGACGCTATTTTAACCGATCTCTTCGGTGCATTTATGGTTCAGGTCACAAGGGGCGAACAAACTCATATTATAGAAGCAATCCTTCAAGAAAAAGCAACACAAGGCCTTATCAGTTCGGACATTGAGGGGAAAGACACCGGTAAAATAGCCATAGACACAAGCGATATTATAAACTTTGTTCTTAAAACCGATTTTAAATTCGAACGCCTTTATGCCTTAGGAGACCGTCAAGGAACCGTTAAAATCACTCTGCAAAATAAACCCGATGAAAAACCTAACCCCCACTGGATGGCCTATCCTCACCCTTTTTTCGAGGCAAAAGAGGTGGGTTTACAAGTTTTAAGGACACTTTTCCAAAAAGCCTATGAGGTCGATTCTAAGGAAAAAGTATCTCATTATTTTCTCTAAAATTAGAATCCTTTAAACCAAGAAAAAATAAAATAAACTTATTAAAAGGGGAGGACTTTGCCTCCCCTATTTCTCCATCTCAAAACGCAAGTGGAAGTGAGGAACCGTTTGCCCTGAAGCCGTACCGGCACGGGTTGCAAAAACAAAAGGCTTTTTTGCTGTTTTAAGTTCTTTCGCAATGATATGTGCTTGACGCCACAAATCGACAATCTCTGCAAAACTCGCTTTTTTAGAAAAATCATAAATACTAATATATTGCTGACGGGGAATAAGGAGAATATTCCCGGAAAAAGAACGAAACATCACCGTATGATCAGAATATCGTGTCTCTTTTTTACTTCTCCCGTCCAAAATTGCCGTAAAAGAATGAACCGGATTATAAGGCGTCGTTAAAGAAATAGGCTGCTTAATGACCTCGAATAAAGGGGCATGAAGTTTCAGAACAAATTTTTTCAATTCATCCCGTCCCTCTTGTAAGCGAAAACCGCTTTTGACTAAGGAAAATCGATCCGCGGCTCGCCCGATGCATCTCGTATAAGCCACAGCAAAATTTTTATCTGCAGCCATCACTTGAAAGAAATGATCCCTATCTTTAAACACACGTTTCGGTTCAATGATAATCACAGCTTTTGTTTGAGCATAAGCATCACACACCTGTCGTCTTTGGAGGTGGGCTTTTGCAGGTGAAAAGCTTATAAGTACAAACAGCATCGCAAGAAAAGCCATAAAAGGCGTTCTAAAGATTTTTTTCTTATTGTTTTTATAAGGAGTCGTTTTAAAAAATCGAGAAAACCGGAGTCCGTGATTTAGTCTATAAGTTGGCATTTCGTCTCTCATGTTCCTGAAAACTAATAATAAGGACATCATTTACTTGATCCTCCCCAATGGTTTTATCAATACGACGCCGTAATCTCTTTTTTAACTCGGTAATATCCGTCCTAAAATCAGGGGACCAAATGACCCCTAATAAAACAAACAAATCCCAAAAAAAACGATCCCGAATAAGGGGAAGGTATTTCTCAACTTTGTGAGCAGCCTCTAAGGTTTTACAATCAACGGCTAAAACAATAGAGAAAAAACCGGCAACCTCACGGCGCTGAACCACAGGAACAATCATTTCCTCCACTTCAACAAAGAGTTCGTTATTTGTCGTAAGCTCTCGAGCAAAAACACCCTGCGATATCACAAAAAAATAGACCGGCAACGCTAAAACAAAATAGTAAAATTTACTTATTTTCCGCATCCTTTTTCCCTATTTTTTTTGTTTTAAAGTCCATAGTCTCGTTGTTTTATGCCGCCTTTTCTCTTCCTAACATATCACGAAGGACATAATGTAATATGCCGTCATTTTCAAAATAATCCACCTCATCCACGGTATCCAAACGACACGTCACAAATGTCTTGCGGGTTGTCCCGTCAGGATATGTGATAGAAAGAGTCAGCCTTTTTCCGGGCTCAAGCCCCTCACTCACCCCGGAAATATTTACAACTTCTGCTCCTGTAATATTCAGAGTTTTTCGGGTTTCGCCCTCAGTATATTCAAGGGGCAAAACCCCCATACCGATAAGGTTTGACCTGTGAATGCGCTCAAAACTTTCCGTAATAACAGCCTTAACACCTAAAAGTCTTGTCCCTTTTGCCGCCCAATCTCGAGAAGAACCCGTACCGTATTCCTTACCGCCAAAAATCACCAGAGGAATACCCTCTTCTTTATATTTCATAGCTGCTTCATAAATAGAGAGATGCTCTCCGTCGGGCATATGTTTTGTATACCCTCCTTTTTTATCAGGGCGCATTTCGTTGCTCAAACGCACGTTGGCGAAAGTCCCTCTCATCATCACCTCATGGTTACCGCGTCGTGACCCGAAGGAGTTAAAATCAGTTTGGAGGACTTTATGATCTTGAAGGTACGCCCCTGCCGGTCCGTCTTCTTTAATAGCCCCGGCCGGAGAAATATGATCCGTTGTAATGCTGTCACCAAGCACCGCTAAAACACGAGCGCCTTTTACATCTTGTAAGGCCGGCTTAGATGTTGAAATCCCCTCAAAGAAGGTCGGCAGCTTCACGTAAGTACTTTGAGAATCCCAAGCGTAAGTCAAAGACGATGCATCGGGAAGGGAGCGCCATTCCGCATCTCCGTCAAAAACATTCCCATAGCGTTCTTTAAACATTTCAGAGGTAATACAAGTATCAACCTTTTCTTGAATTTCGGCATTTGTAGGCCAAATATCTTTAAGATAAACAGGATTGCCACGGGGATCCGTCCCAAGAGGCTCCGTCGTTAAATCTTTACGAAGCGTACCTGCCAACGCATACGCAACCACCAACATGGGAGACGCTAAATAATTTAGTTTTACATGGGGATGCACACGTCCTTCAAAATTTCGATTTCCCGAAAGGACAGCTGCCACGGCCAGATTCTTATCTTGGATTGCCTTGGTAATATCTTCATGGAGAGGGCCTGAATTCCCGATACACGTTGTGCAACCATAGCCCACAAGAGAAAAGCCAAGATCATCTAAAGGTTTTTGCAAATTTGCCTTTTCAAGATAATCGGTCACAACTTGGGAACCGGGTGCGAGACTGGTTTTAACCCACGGTTTAACTTTTAACCCTTTCTCTAAGGCTTTTTGCGCAACAAGACCCGCCCCCAACATCACCGAAGGATTCGACGTATTGGTGCAGCTGGTAATGGCTGCAATGACAACATCGGCGCTATGCAAATCAAAATCATGGCCGTTAACCGTTAGCGGCACAGAGAAATCAGCCGGTGCTTTTTCAGCTTCCATACCCTTTTGCGCCGATACAACCATATCGGATAAAAGCACTTTGTCTTGAGGGCGCTTAGGCCCTGCAAGAGCCGGCTGTACGGTCGACATATCAAGTTCAAGTGTTTCGCTAAAAACAGGATCGGGAGAATCGGCATTTCGCCACATACCTTGAGCTCTTGCATAGTCTTCCGTCAGCTGAATACGATGTTCGTCGCGCCCCGTAAAACGTAAATAACGAACGGTTTCCTTATCAATAGGAAAGATCCCGCAAGTCGCTCCGTACTCCGGAGCCATGTTAGAAATTGTCGCACGATCTGCCAACGTTAAATGATCCAAACCGGGCCCGTAAAATTCAACAAATTTTCCAACAACCCCTTGAATACGAAGCATTTGCACAACCGCTAATACAAGATCCGTTGCTGTCGCGCCCTCAGGAAGAGCACCTGTTAATTTAAATCCGACAACTTCCGGAATCAGCATCGAAATCGGCTGCCCCAACATTGCTGCTTCGGCTTCAATACCGCCGACACCCCATCCCAAAACACCCAAACCGTTAATCATTGTTGTGTGACTATCGGTCCCGACAAGTGTATCGGGATAGGCAAACGTTTCTCCGGCAGATTCCGACGTCCAAACACCCTGAGCCAGATACTCCAAGTTCACCTGATGGCAAATCCCTGTCCCGGGAGGCACAACACGAAAATTATTAAAGGCTGCTTGCCCCCAACGCAAAAAAGAATAGCGTTCCCTGTTGCGTTGATATTCTGCTTTCACATTATAAGCAAAGGCGTCTTTTGAACCGAATTTGTCCACCATCACAGAGTGGTCAATGACAAGGTCAACGGGCGTTAACGGGTTAATTTCCGTGGCATCCCCCCCCATTCCTTGGAAAGCTTCTCGCATAGCTGCCAAATCAACAACCGCAGGCACACCTGTAAAATCTTGCATCAAAACCCGAGCAGGCCGATAAGCAATTTCACGGCTTGATCGACGTTCCTTCAGCCAAGCGCCGATAGCTTTTATATCCTCTACCTCAACGGTGCGACCGTCCTCAAAACGCAACAAATTTTCAAGAAGAATTTTCAAAGAATAGGGGAGTTTTGAGAGATCACCAATAGCCTTTTCGGCTTCCGACAAGCTGTAATAAGAATACTCTTTTCCGTCTACTGCCAGTGTTTTTTTTGTCTTGAGGGAATCGATTCCGACGTTCATGGTAATACCTCACCTGTTCTTTTTTACTTAAAGTTTTAGATATAGTAGCATGTTATTCAAAGGATTCATTAGTGTTTTTTAAAATATTTGAAGACAATTGGCAAAAGAGAAAGAGCCCCTAATCCAAAGAGTGCCGTAAGAATTTCCGGTGTCAAAATAGAGCGTGCTAAAAAAGTATCTCCTCGATCAAAGACACTGCCGATGCCCGTGCCGACGGAAACAAAGACAAAGCTGCCCGGAATGATACCGATAAACGTCGCCAAAATATAATCTCTTGCCTTTACCCCCAAAAAAGCCGGCACAAGATTTACGACAAAGAAGGGAAAAAGAGGTATAAGCCGCAAGGTCAATAAATAATAAAACGCATTATGTTGAAACCCTTTTCTCATCTTCTCAAGCCAAGGTCCCGCCTTGTGTTGCAGCATTTCTCCAAGGGTCGTTTTGGCAATTAGAAAAAGAAGCGTTGCACCAAGAGTTGCTGCACAAACCACTAAAAAAGTTCCTAAAATGTTACCGAACAAGAACCCTCCCGTGATGCTCATCACAGCTCCTCCGGGTAAAGATAAAGCGATCACCGCAACATAGATAAAAAAGAAAATGACAAGAGAAACAAGAAAACTTTCTTTTACGAAATTTTGCAAGACTACCCTATGCTCTTTTAGAGCATCAAAAGTTAAATAAGAGTGGAGATCGAAGGTGTAAACAAGGGCTATAAGAATTCCCAAAACACCCAACGGCAGCAATTTCTTCATGCCAATTTCTTTTTAAAGGATTCAAGTTCTTGCTGCAAAAGAGGTAACTCCTTTTCCAGCTCCTTATACAAAATTTGTGCTTTTTCAAAACTTTTATTTTGGCCAAGATTCTCAAGGGCTTGGGATATTTCAACGGCACGATCCGCATAAAAAATCTGAGCCGATCCTTTTAACGTATGAGAGTGTAATTGTAATTCGGCGGCATTTTTAGCCTCAATTGCTTTCTTGATCTGCCCCATATACTCAAGGGATGTTTTAAGAAACAGATCAATCATATCGGGAATCATCTCTTCATCCCCCTCAAAGGATCTTAAAACTTTTCGAGACTCAAATCGTGTCCCTTTAAAACTCACAACGCTTTTAATAACCGTGGGCTCAACAACGGAAGAGTCATTTTCAAGCGGTCTATCAAAGATCACTTGCGGTATAGCCGAAATTTTCTCCTTAAGCTCGGAAAAGGTAACGGGCTTTCCTATGAAATCATCCATACCTGCTTTTAAACAACGGTCACGATCTTCAGCCGTTGCACAAGCCGTCACAGCAATAATGCGAGGTTTTCTCACACCGTCACGAGCTTCCCCAAAACGTTGACGTATCTCTGCAGTAGCTTGAATGCCGTCCATTTCCGGCATCATGACATCCATGAAAATAAGATCGTAAGGCCTTCTATCAAGCGCTTCTAATACTTCAAGACCATTATGGACGACATCGGCTTCATAGCCTATTTTTTTCAAAACACTTAAGATAACCGCTTCATTCACGCGGTTATCTTCTGCAATTAAAATTTGCAATCCCCGACGCTCCGGCGCCTTTTGCTCCGGTTCTTCAACAGTACTTTGAGAAACTCGATCTACAGGGGTTTCAAAACAAAAACGAGAACCTCCCTCTTCTAAATTTTTTAGCCGGATTTCCCCGCCCGTCAAGTCTGCAAGCTTTCGAGAGATGGCCAAACCAAGGCCTGTTCCGCCAAACTTACGGCTCATATTAGAATCAGCCTGAGTAAAAGGTTCCAACAAATAATCAGCTATATTTTCAGGGACGCCTATCCCCGTATCTTCGACGGTAAACCGAATGAAAGTCGATCTTTTATAATCTCCCGACGCCTGCTCAGAAGAGGATAAAATAAGTTTTACATGCCCTTTCACTGTAAATTTTATTGCGTTACTCAAGAAATTTAAAAGAATTTGGCGCAAACAATTTGCATCGGCCTTCACATAATCCGGAACAGTTTCATGACATTCGAATTCAAGTTTTAACCCCTTCCCTTCTGCTTGAAAACGCACTAACTCCAACGTCTCTTTGCACATTTTCTTTACATTAAAAGGACGAGATTCCACACTCATTTTTCCTGCTTCAAGTTTGGAAAAATCAAAAATATCATTAATCATGATTAATAAAGAATTTGCACAACCTTTAATAATATTAACCTGTTGTTTTTGTGCAAATTCCAGCTGTGAATCGCTAAGAAAATCGGATACTCCGAGAATATTATTCACGGGCGTTCTCAGCTCATGCGTCATGCTCGCAAGAAAATTAGATTTAGACTGTGTAACAATTTGAACTTGAGATAAAGCCGAATCGAGTTTTTTATTGGTCACTTCAAGCTCTCGATAAACCCCCTTAGATTTTTTATCTCTCAAAATGTAGTCACAACACAGCCCCATAAACGGTAAAAAATACCCAAAAATCTTTAAAAAATGAGCGCTATTAAAATGGTTATCAAACGATTTCAAGGATCCGAAAACCATATGCGCCTCGGTAGCTATCACCGGTATAAGACTTAAAAGAAGGGCATAAGAGAAAAGGCTCCGATTGCGTTTATAAAACGGGTAATAAACAAAAACGCCTCCTAAAATAAAAACAATAAGGGGCAAAATATCATAGAAGCTTGCCATAATACCCGGGGATAATTGCGCTCGAATCAGCCGTTCACTGCTTGCACCCCCCTGTATAATACCGTAAGCAATCGCTCCAAATGAAATTCCGGCAAGGACAAGAAAACCTAGTCCATTTTGATTCAGTTTCTTTTTAGAATAAGCCGCCGTCACACTAATACCGGCAATAATAATACCTGCATTAAACAACCGACAAGCCGTCCATAAAAAAGGCATGAAGCTTTCCTTGCCCGCAACAAATTCAACAGATTTATCGAGCGCAAAAATATGAGAGACATCTATGGCACCGGCGCACAAAAGCGCCATAGCGATCATCGGTATAGCGACATCTTTTGTGACACCATAGTGAATAAACGCAAGAATGACTGTAAAAATGGCTGTGCAAAAAGCACTCCATTCAAGGATTGTATGAGTCAAAGTCCCCGTAAAATTATAGGAAATCATTGCATTCGGTAAAGAGGCTATGTCGTTTTGGTTTGCATTCAAAGAAAAGTCTTTATACGTTGATGCAAAATCAACACCCGATAAATTCAAAACAAACGGCACGAGGGAAAGCCCTAAAACAATGAAAGCATAAAACAAGGGCGGCGTCTCAAACGAGTCCCTCTTTGTTTGCTCCCTTTCATTTCCTGCTTTGAAATCCAACGATTTTCCCGTCCATTTTTATAAAACGATATTTTGATTGTGCTCTTTTAAAACTTTCAAAATAGTTAACAAATTATAATCACCCTTCTTTAGACAAAGACGTTATTTAAAAACGGAATAACGATTAAAGGGAGAAAAAAGTTTAAGCTTCGCCGGCGGTATCTAAAATAGCAATAGAAGCAGCTTCTTTTGCAGATTTCTCACCGGCAATAACCAGCTGAAAAGCAGGGTAAAAACGATCTGTTTCCTCAAGGGCAAGAGCAATGGAATGCTCGATTAATTCACTTTGCGTGCTTTCCGAAGACGGTAACATAAGGCTGTGGCGATAGGCAGGAATACCGTCATTGCTAAAAAGCTCGAAATGACCCATCAGGACACGCTCGTTCAAAAGCGCTAAAAGTTTATAGAACTCATTGGCTTCTTTCTCCGTAACGCGCAAATCCATAAAACACGTAAGGTGAAAAATATCGTATTCCTCTTGCCAATAAAATTGCAATCGATAAATACCCCAGCGCGCTTCAACCTCGGCCGCTACCTCAAAAGGAGAAACCCGTTGGTAAGTCCACTCTTGATTTAAGAGAATATCTTCAACAATTTCAGTTGGATTCTGAAGGTCAACCACGTAATACGTACCACTTCTCATTGTAACAGCTTGGAAAAGTCATAGCACGGGAAAGATTCTCAAACAAGCTTATCTCTTCAGAAGCCCTAAACCAACACCAAATGAGATAATAAGAGCATTGTGAAAATATTGTATTCTATGAATTGTATCAAACGTCATCTTCGGAATTAAAATAGCAAATAAATTGATACGGTTAAAAGGACTGAAATCTAAAACCGTTATCACAAAATCTTTCGGGATTAATGAAAATAAAGTTGACCAAATAGGTACTTATATGGTATTGTTAGATTAACATAATAGGAGAATAACCCATGGAAGCCCTAACCTACACCCAAATTAGAAAAAACTTTGCTGAAGCTATGAATAGAGTTTGTGAAGATCACAAGCCTGTAATCATAACACGCCAAAGCAGTAGCCCTGTTGTTATGATGTCACTGGAAGATTATAATGCAATGGAAGAAACGCTATATTTAATGAGAAGCCCGAGGAATGCAGAACGTCTTTTAAAATCTATTTCAGATATTAAAAGAAAGCACCTTAAAGAGCATGATTTAATTGGCGATAAGGAAGAATGAATATCCTTTTTACAGAAAATGCGTGGGATGATTATCTTTATTGGCAGCAAAATGATAAGGCTAACCTTAAGAAAATTAATAAACTTATAAAAGAAATAGCAAGAGCTCCTTTTGACGGTGTAGGAAAACCCGAGCCCCTCAAGTTTGACTTAGCAGGGTATTGGTCTCGACGTATCACCGGAGAGCATCGCCTTGTTTATAAAGTAAGCGACAGCAGTATCTTGATAGCACAATGCCGCTACCATTATTAATTCCCAAGACTATCTTTCAATCGTAGAGCCGTAATAGGGGGATGACTTTATAAAAAGTGACTTTTAGAGGGCACTTTGAGTCACTAACAAACTAAATGAATAGACTTTTGAGAATCGCTTTCAACAGACGCAGCTTGATTCAGGCGAGTCATGATCGCACACCCGAAAGCTTTTATGGCATCCACCGCCACACTGTTCCCCAATTGCTTCATTGCTTGCGTTTCTGCAACCGGAAATTTAAAGCCTTCCGGAAACCCTTGCATTGCCAAACCTTCCTTTGAAGAAAGTCTAACAGGCGTACCATCCACCAAGTATGAATCCCAGTTTCTTCGATCTCCTAAGCCCGAGCCTCTTCCCCCAACTCTAAGGGTATAGCCGACCTCTTTATTGCATGTGCCGCCCAAAATATCAGACATAGTATTCTTTAAAGGCTGCTTGTCCGGAAAAGAGAACGGTTGCTCATATTCATCTTCTTTTCTAAACCCGACAATGAACAACCTCGGCCTATGCTGCGGCAATCCAAAATCAGAAGCTTTTACGATTTTATAGTAAAGTTCATAGCCCAGTTCTTGCTCAAGAATCGCTTTAATAGTTGAAAAGGTTTTTCCGTCATCATGATTTAAAAGATGCCTAACATTTTCTAAAAATATCGTGCGAGGCCTTTTTGCTTGGATAATATCGCGTATTTTAAAAAACATATTACCTCTGGCGTCTTTCTCTTCCTTAAATCCGCGCTTAAAACCGGCTTGGCTGAAAGGTTGGCATGGAAAGCCTGCGCATAATATATCAAAATCAGGTATTTCTTTGTCTATATTTTCGTTAGTAATCTTGAGTATATCGTCATTAAACCGATTTGATTCAAACAACTTTGGAGATAACGACTTTAGGTTATATTCATATGTTTTTCTTGCATGAACATCAATTTCAGAAGCAAAAACGCACTCGGCCCCCAATTTATGAAAGGCAAAATGAAACCCGCCAATGCCTGCAAATAAATCTATAAATTTATATGTCTTCATTTGAATTATTCTTCGGTTATTTAATCAAAACTACGATCATCTATCTCAAAAAAAACATCTTCGGTGTTTAGCCATATAGTAGCTTTATTGATGATTTGCTCAAGCCTTTCTTTACCTTTGCCCTTTAAGGCGCAACCCCAAATATAAAGAACACGGATTGGTTTCTTTTTTAAATCGGCTAAAATCAAGGCATCACGCTCTTTGTTTATAGAAATCTTTTTTTCCCAGAACTCTTGTCGCGTATTAGGTAACTTGCCTGCCTTACACGTATGTCCGTGCCAAAAACATCCGTGAAAAAAGATAGCAGCATTATATTTTCTAAGAAATATATCCGGCCTGCCCCTTATGTTTTTTGTATGCAGGCTATATCGATAGCCTTTTTTAAATAAGGCCTTTCTTAGCAAAACTTCCGGTTTTGTGTTCTTGCTTTTTATTGCAGCCATTATCGCGCTGCGCTTATTTTCTGAGAAAATATCCATGCCCTGATTTAGCTCATTAACGGCAATCAAATTTCAGCGTACTATAGCTTAATTCACATAAATAGGGAATTTATTCTTTTACTGCAGAGACATCACGAGCCCCTTTAGATTAAGAGGTTGTACTCTCTTATTCAGGGGTGTATTTTGAAGAAAAGGATGCTTAATTTAAATAAGGATACTGAAATGATCATTGTCACAGGTGGGGCCGGTTTTATCGGATCAAACTATGTTGAAACTCTCTCAAGGATTAGCGACGAACCTATTGTTGTTTGCGATGATTTCGGAAAGGATGAAAAATGGCAGAATATCAAGCGTCGCTTGGTTCATGATATCATTGCTCCGGATGAACTTTTTGCCTATTTAGAAGAACACAGTGAAGCCGTCACGATGATTCTACACATGGGAGCCGTTTCCACGACGACGGAACGTGATGTTGACCTTATTATCAATAATAATTTCAAAACCTCAAAAGATCTTTACGATTGGTGCGTTGTTCATAAAACACGCTTGATTTATGCTTCAAGTGCTGCCACCTATGGCGCCGGAGGAAACGGTTTTGTCGATGGAGATGACCCCGACCATTTAAAAAACTTTGTCCCCTTAAACGGATATGCCTGGTCAAAACATGCCTTTGATCGCTTTGTTGCCGATCAAAAACGCCGAGGAGCCCCCCAACCGCCTCAATGTGTCGGCTTAAAATTCTTTAATGTTTACGGCCCCAACGAATACCATAAAACCAACCAAATGAGCGTTGCGTGGCAATTATTTCATCAAATCAAAGCAAAAGCCCCTGCAAAACTCTTTAAATCCAACAAAGAGGACTACGAAGACGGCGGCCAACTTCGCGATTTTATATACGTTGAAGACTGCTGCAAAGTACTGGCATGGCTCTATGAGACCCCCTCTGTTAGCGGTCTCTTTAATGTCGGCACCGGCAAGGCTCGAACTTTTAAAGACTTAGCACTCTCGGTCTTTGCCGCCATGGAAAAAGAACCTCGTATCGATTATATCGACATGCCCGACGGTCTAAGAGACAAATACCAATATTTCACAGAAGCAAGCTTGGATAACCTCAAAAGTGCAGGCTATACGGAGAATTTCTATAGCCTTGAAGAAGGTGTAAAAGACTATGTACAATCCTACCTTATAAAGGATGATCCTTATAAATAGGACGGAAAAGCTCTATGTTGACGTACCCTTCAATTGACCCTGTTGCCCTTAACCTCGGTAGCCTTGAAATCAGATGGTACGGTATTGCCTATGTAAGCGGTATTTTACTGGCGTGGCTTTGCTGCACCGCCCTCATTAAACGGGGCTATTCTTCGATTCTCTCAAAAGACATAGGAGACTTTATCCCGTGGGCCACGATTGGGATTGTGGTTGGAGGGCGCTTGGGTCATGTCGTGTTCTACGGGGGCATGTATTACCTTGATCACCCCCTTGAAATTCTTATGATTTGGAAACCGGGAATGGCCTTTCACGGCGGACTCATCGGGGTTGCTATCGCCACCGTTTGGTTTTGCCGCGCACGTCATATTAAGATTCTTGATCTCCTTGATTTAATCTCCGTTGCTACGCCGATCGGTCTCTTTTTTGGACGCCTTGCCAACTTTATCAACGGGGAACTCTGGGGACGCCTAAGTGACAGCCCTTTTGCCATGGTTTTCCCCTATGCAGGCCCCTACCCCCGTCATCCAAGCCAATTATACGAGGCCGTTCTTGAAGGCATTCTCCTTTTTTGTATTCAACTTTTTATCATTATTCTTGCCCAAAAAAGAAAATGGCAAGCAGGTGTTGTTGCCGGAAGTTTCCTTTTTTTCTATGCCGTTATGCGCACCATTGGGGAATTTTTCCGCGAACCGGAAGATGGTTTTGTCGGCCCCTTCACCGCCGGCCAATTCCTTTCCCTTCCCCTGCTAATCATCGGACTTCTTATGATTCAACGAGGGATCAAAGTTCTCAAAAAAGATGCCTAGAATGGCCGAAGACCTCTCAAAAAACACACCAGAAAAGGAAATAAACGCCTCAAAAGCCCTCCGTTCCCTTATCAAAAAAGCCGGTGGATTTATTCCCTTACAAGACTATATGGCCTTTTGCCTAAGCCACCCGATCCACGGATATTACAGCACGCAAAAACCCCTTGGAAAAAACGGAGATTTTATTACGGCCCCTGAAATTTCTCAAATTTTCGGAGAACTCATCGGGCTGTGGTTCCTAGATTCTTGGGAATCAAAAGGATGCCCCTCAAAAATAGCCTTTCTTGAACTGGGGCCCGGCCGGGGTCTCCTCCTGCAAGATATCTTAAAGGCAATGACCTTGCGCCCGGCACTTCTCAACGCCCTTGAAATTCACCTTGTTGAAATTAATCCCCATCTTAAACAAGAACAAATTGCCGCCCTCAAACCGCATGCCCTCCTCCACCACAAAAGCCTTGAAGATGCCCTTGACGCCATTGGCCGCACCCCGACTTTTTGTGTTGCCAATGAATTTTTTGATGCCTTTCCCCTTGACCAATATATCTATAAAGAAGGCGCGTGGCACAAACGCTATGTAACCTATGATGAGACAAAAGCGTGTTTTATGTTTAAGGATCTTATTCCGGAAAACCACTTCGGTAATTGCGCCTTTCCTATGAAACCGGAACCCGGAACCATTATGGAAACAGCCCCCCTTGTGGAGTCTCTTTTTCGAAAACTCGCAGCACATCTTTCAAAAAATGGGGGAGCTTCTCTTATCATTGACTACGGCTATGACCAATTTGGATACGGTGATACGATACAAGCCTTAAAGAAACATAAATCAATAGACATTTTTAAAGATATCGGACAAGCAGATCTGACGGCGCATGTGAATTTTGCAACGTTGCACCGCATTGCCCGAAATGCCTCTAACCTTAAAGTGCACCTTGAAACCCAAGGGGATTTTCTAAAAGGTCTCGGTATCGACATAAGAACCCAAAAACTGCAACAAAAGGCACAAGACCCTAAAACGAAAGAAAACCTCCGGAAATCCACAAATCGCCTTATCGATCCAAATCAAATGGGCAGTCTTTTTAAAGTGCTGCAACTAAAGGCATAAAAACACATCTTTCTCTTCTACCGTAACGCCCAAAAAATAAGAAAGCCGCAAGCGGTTGTGCAAGCGGCTTATCCTTTTTGAAAAAACCCTTTTAACTCATTTTATACAACAAACGAACCATGACCGCTGAAACAGTGGGTTTAAACCTATCCGTTGCTTCGACAATAGGAGGGATTGTCCCTTTTAACTTCAACTTTTCTTCCGCATACATGGTGTGCCTAAATTCAATGCCGAGCATAAAACTATCGGTCACTTGCCCCTCAAAACCGACACCCAATAAAAGACCCGTCATACGTTTTTTTGCTTTTGTATCAATACCGGTTGCCACGCCGTCAACGGGCACTTTATGTTTGAATTCCGTATTTTCTGCGCCAAGGCGGAAATAAAGTTGATTCGTATCCGCTACTTTCAAACCAAAACGAGCCCCAATTTCAACGGATAATCCTTGGTCGGCCGAAAACGCACGGCCACCGATCTTCTTGCTTGCATGTGCCGTACTATAAGCCGTGACAAGTTCGGCCCCTAAGACCAAAGGCCCGGCTTCTTTTTGAGCCCCGATAATAATACCGCCCAAGAACCCTTTAATAGCATCGGTGGATTTAAAAATATCATTACCGTTTTCAGCGGCCGAGTAAAGGACATTACCCGCAACATTAGAGCCGAGGCCGATACCGACATAGGCCCCGGAAAGATTGTGACACGCAGCTTGAAGAGGTGATAAGGCAAAATTAAGTGTTGAGGCAAGAAGTGCAGAAGCGAGATAAGTGTTTTTATTTTTCATGGTCTTTCCCTGTTTTTAAGGAAATTGTAGACCATATTAAAAAGACTGCAAACAAAAATAAGTGAAAAATAATACAAAAAAACAAAAGTTTTTTTTAGAGGATAGAGCTCGTCTTAAAACTCTTTTTTATCCGGCTTTCGTAAACTATGTAGCGGCCGCAGCCAAATTTATACCTTCTTCACATTCCTGATCAACGGGGCATCTCCTCCTCCGACCAATCTTCCTCACCGCTCTCATATCCCTCATCAACGGGAAGCACTGCTCTCATCGAGCGCCTCCCCTCTTCTAAAATAATATCACGGCGCGGCAATCTTATTGCCTCAAGGAGATCGGTAAGCGCCGGCGCGCCGCCGTCACTTATCTCGCCTTCTAAGGGCGGCGTTCGTGTGGCCATGAGATCGACACTTAAAAAGCAACCTAAAAAAATGATTCTAAAAAATACCGCCATGAGAACTAACGTCTTGTTTATATTACGCAATAATAGCAAAAAATAGATTGTTTTATCAATCGTTCAATTCTTTTATGTCAACTTTTACCGTTGCAAAGTTTCTTCAGATAACGAAATTTTTTTAGCATGCTTATGCTGTAAAAAACTCACCCATAAATAACAAATTACCGTAAGCCCCGCAAAAAGAATCATAAGACTTGAAATAGACGATAAAGTGCCGTTATAAGCCTTTCCTGCAATATAAGATCCGGACCCCAAGAAAATCATCCTAAAGGCTGACAAAAAAGCAGAGGCCGCCCCTGTTGCATGACGAAAACGGTCAAGGGCAATGGAAGATGTCGGCGGGAATGTAAAGCCAAGAGCCATATTATAAAGCAAAACAGGAGCTAACAAAATATAGGCGGATTTTACCTCTAAAAAGGTCATCCAAGCCATGGTAACGGCAGAGGTTGTCACAAACGAAATACCTGCCCTTAAAACTTTTCGGGCACCAAAGTTTGCAATTAAACGCCCCACCACAAGGTGCGCCAAAGCATTGGTCACCATCCCGATGCCTGTTACAACACCGAACTGCACCTTACTAAGGCCAAACTGATCAATATAGAGATAAGAGCTCGACGTAATGTACGCAAAAAATCCCGCTAACATTAAAGACGTAATCATACCGTAGAGCAAAAATAGAGGATCCTTAAACATGGATGCATAAGTTTGGCAGATACCGCCTAAAGAAAACGGCGTTTTCCTTTGAAGGGTTTCAGGAAGCAAAAAGTAATAGAGCGTAAAAATCAAAAGCCCCGCAATGGCCACACCATAAAAAAGCAACCGCCATCCGTAGTACTCTCCGACAAAGCCCCCGATAATAGGACCAACGGCAAAAGAGAGTGTAATCACAATTCCCATATAAGCCATCATACTACCGAAACGCCGACCTTGTAACATATCTGCCAACACAGCAATACACACAATAGGGACGGCAGCTGAAAACATACCTTGGGCGAAACGCCAAATATCAAAGGCCAATAAAGTCGGTGCCATAGCGCATCCAAGGGATGCCGCCATAAAACAAAGAAGAGAAATAAGCATTACCGGCTTTCGACCGTAACTATCGGACAACGGCCCCACAAAGGGACTCGCCAGACAATAGCCAAAAGAATTTACACTGAGGGTCCATTGCAAATCGGCTTCAGCGGCTGCAAATTCCAAAACCATTTCAGGCAATGAGGGGGCATAAATATCTGTTGACATCAGCACGACAGAAATACCAAAGGCCAAAAGCCAGGGTATGTAGGTTGAAAAAGAAGGCTGACTGCTTATGGTCGTCATAAAATAATGATCCTTGAAAAATAGAATATAAAATACTTATAAAAAAAAGCCCTTAAAATAAAACTTTTTTCCCACAATACCACAATAACTTTCAAGAGAAGGGTTTGATAGAGATCGGTATCCGTGATAGCCTATTATTAACAGGAGAGCTTCAAAAGATGAACACCTTTCGTAATTTTATTTTACGCTTTTTGATAATAGTGTTTCCGGCCTTTTTGGTTTCTTTTGCTTTTTTTAATTTCCGAACCCTCACAAAACTTGAAATCACTTTAATGTCTCTTTTAAGCCTTGGCCTGCCTTGGCTGCTTTATGAACTCGTCTTACATTATGACCACCAATCCAAAGCAAACAAAGCTCTTCTCAGTTTTTGCAAATCCATGGAACGCATCGTAACAGGTATATCATCCCTTGAACGAACAAGCAAAGAAGCTCCCAAAGAAATGATGGCCGAACTTCACATAATGCAGAGCCTCATGGGGCAAATCATGCAAGAAAAAGAAAAAACTCAATACCGTGAAACAAAGCCTGTTGAGACGGATACCGACACCAATGCGTCCTCGGCAACCTCAGCAGAACCGGCTTTTGCCTCTCCCTCTACCACCCGATTGCACAATTCAGAAGAAGAAACAGCCGATATTGTCGGCACTAAACAAACATCCCCCGAACCTCAAAATAAAGCCTCCGAACCGGAAGTCAAAGAAAAGAGCCCCTCCCTAACAAGAGCAGAACTCTTAAATATTATTGAAAAAGCCCTCAATAATGACCGAATCGAAATGCTGGTTCAGCCTATTGTTAGCCTTCCCCAACGCAAAGCACGACACTTTGAATGCTTTTCTCGTATTCGCGAAGAAGACGGCACCATTTATACACCCGATCATTTTTTACATTTAGCCGAAGAAGAAAACCTTATCCGTTTGGTTGACAATGCCATGCTATTTCGTTGTATTCAATTGGCTCGCGCCTCTGCAAAGAAAAACTTTGATGTTTCCTTTTTTTGCAATATTTCTCAACATACTTTGTCTGATAAATTTTTCTTTGAGAGCCTTTCCGAATTCCTTCATAGTAACCGTGACCTTGCCCAACACATCGTATTTGAATTTCATGAAGAAGCAATTATACATAACCTAAGCCCTATAGAGCCTCTTATCAAAAAGCTCCGTTTATTTGATTGCCGCTTTTCTGTTGATCAGGTAACCCGTCTTGATTTAGATATTAAACATCTTAAAAATCTTAACTTCAAATATATAAAATTCCATAGCCCCGTCCTCATAAAAGAGCTTAGTCGTCATTCGGGCTCCGAAGAAATTGAAAGCTTTAAAAAAGAGTGCGACCTCAACAATATGGACGTTATTCTCTCCCATATTGAAGATGAAGAAGCCCTTCTCAAACTCAATGATTTTCATTTTGATTATGGTCAAGGATTTCTGTTTGGAAGCCCTGTTTTATCAAAACGTTAATTGAAAAGAAGGGAATTTTTGCCTAATTTCGCACTAGGCAATCATGAAGAACATCTGTATTTTGAAGAACAACCGCCCTATAGAAATAAAGCAAAGCACTAAGAATGACTCGGAAAATCTTAGATATCATCTCAACGGGAAGTGCCTGCCCGCCCGAACATCTGAAAAAAGCCTGTGCCTATGCCCGATCAAAAGGCTTTCTGCCCAGAACAGCAACGGTCTTTTTTAGCGATCATCCTCTTTATATTTGTCATGATGAGCAACGTTTTTTGAACCTTAAAGAAGCGTTGTATTCAGAGGATTCTGAAGTCATTTGGTGCTTAAGAGGCGGATCCGGCACATCTCGACTTTTGCCGAATTTACTTTCTTTACAAGCCCCCAAAAAGAAAAAAAACCTTATCGGCTTTAGCGATGTAACAGCACTCCATTTCTTTCTAACTCAACATTGGGACTGGAAAACCATTCATGGCCCGACTCTTAATTCATTAATTAATGCCACAGGTCAAAGCGACTCCGTCACGTCAACCCTTGATCATTTGATTCAAAAGGGCACAGCTTCCGTAAACCTTTCCCTAAATCCTCTAAACAAAGAGGCTCGTCTTCGAACTGCCCTTCAAGGACACCTTGTTGGCGGGAATTTAGCCCTCACTCAACGCAGCATAGGTACGCCTTGGCAGTTAGAAACCGCAGAAAGAATTCTCTTTTTTGAAGATGTAAACGAGTTCCCCTACCGTATTGCCGAAACCCTTGATCACCTAAAACACGTGGGGCTTTTTAAAAAAGTAAAAGCCGTCATTTTTGGCCAATTTACAAATGATAACCCTGAAGAAAATGAGGAAAAACTCTTAGATCATATTTTTTCCGAATTTGCAGAAAAAGCCGCTTTCCCTGTGTTTTCTGACCTTGCCGTCGGACATACGTCTAATAATCACCCTCTTCAGCTTAATAGTCCCGTTACTCTGTTACCAAAAGAAGACTTGGTTTTTCTAAGGCAAACTCTTTTTCTTTAAAAGGTTTCGATCGCAAGGGCAACGGCTTCTCCACCGCCGATGCAAAGAGTTGCAATCCCCCGTTTTTTACCATGGGTTTTAAGGGCATGTACCAAGGTTACAAGCAGACGCGCACCACTTGCGCCGATGGGATGTCCAAGGGCACAAGCGCCCCCGTGGATATTCACTTTTTCAAGGGGAATTTTGCACTCTAAGGCACAAGCCATAGCAACAACACCGAAAGCCTCATTAATTTCAAACAGATCGACACTCTCTTTGGTCCAATTCGCTTTTTTGAGAACAGCCTCAATAGCACCGACGGGGGCAAGAGTAAACCACTCCGGCTCCCTCGAAAATTCGCTGTGTGCCACGATACGAGCAAGAGGTTCAATCCCTTTTTGCCGAGCATTTTCCTCAGTCATCAACAAAACAGCAGCAGCACCGTCAGCAATAGAGCTAGAATTTGCAGCCGTTAATGTCCCCTCTTTTTTAAAGGCAGGACGTAAGGTTGAGATCTTATCAAAGCGTACTTTTTGCGGCGTTTCATCTTGTGACATCAGGATAGTTTTAGTGCGCTCTTTGATTTCTAACGGCACAATTTCCGTTGAAAAATAACCGGCCTTTTGAGCCGCCAATGCCTTTTCTCCCGATGCCTTGGCAAAGGCATCTTGATCCTCTCGGGAAAAGTTTTTTTTCCGGGCTAATGCTTCGGCGAAAAGCCCCATGGACGTACCGCCGGTCATAGCATCTTGAAGCCCGTCCCACATCATGTGATCCAAAAATTGATGATGCCCCATACGTAATCCGGAACGAGCCCCCTGACTTAAATAAGGGGCGTTAGTCATGCTTTCCATACCTCCGGCAAGTCCAACGGAACAGCTGCCGACTTGAATAGAATCATGGGCCAGCATCACGGCTTTTAAGCCCGATCCGCACACTTTATTGACCGTCATGCAATGTGTACTTTGTAACAAACCTGCCTTAAGGGCAGCCTGCCGAGCAGGTGCCTGACCAAGGCCTGCACTTAAGACACATCCAATAAAAACAGCATCAACCTCTTGTTCGGAAACCATACTTTCTTTGAGGGTTTCTTTTAAAGCATGAGCGCCGAGATCCGTTGCACTCAGAGGTGACAACCCCCCTTGAAAAGAGCCTATCGGCGTTCTTTTGGCATCAACAATAACAACATTTTTCAGAGACATTTAAGAGAACCTTCTTATTTTACCTTAGGATTTTCCGGTGAGTTTTTATCTAAGGCGGCGGGGGTAATGATACCGGCTGACACGACCATTTTTATTCCCTCTTCAACGGTCATACTCATGGGTTTTAAATCACTGCGCGGGACAAAAAGCAGATACCCTGACGTAGGGTTCGGCGTTGTCGGCACAAAGACATTAACTACTTCTTCCTTTGTACCCTGCTGCACTTCTCCTTGCGTTACCCCGGTCACAAAACCAAGAGACCAAAGACCTTTACGGGGATATTCAATCAAGACAACTTCTCGAAATGAATTTTTATCCCGTTTAAAAACTGCCTCAAAAATTTGTTTTACAGCAGAATAAAGACCGCGCACAACGGGCATGCGATTGACAAATCTTTCCCCCGTTTTAACAAAAAGTCGCCCCAAAAATCCGGTTGCAAAGGTTCCGATAAGTGTAAAAACCACAAAAGCAATAATGATACCGAATCCCGGTAGATCAAAGGGGATATACTTTTCAAAATAGTACTTTGCAGGAATGAGGCTTTTCACTTTCTCATCAATGGTTGTAATGGTTTGCCAAACAATATAAGCCGTTAAGGCTAAAGGGGCCGTCACCAAAACACCCGATAAGAAGTGACGCCAAATTTTTGAAATCACCGTTACAGAGTCAGTACCGTTTTTTTGCATTTCTTTTGGATTATGATCCGTCATATTTTAAACTCTTAACGATTTTTCTTGAAGCCTTAACCTCACCGGCACAACAGCTACCATGTTTGAACGAATAAACTTTGCACTTGATCTCCTCGACGATATTCAATTTTCCATCCATCCCTTGAACGGGACAAATACCTTAAAACCTCATCAACCGTTTTAATAGTTTTACCGTTTATTTTTGTGATAACGTCCCCCGGTAACAGACCGTTTAGACGAGCCAACGAACCGTTTCTAATCTTGTAAATCACAACACCACCGTCTTCATAGGGAATGGCATAATCCTCTGCCACAGCAGGGGAAAGCCCCGTAATCATCGCGCCTGTTAAGGGGTTTCGTCCTGCCACACCGACACGACGATTATCGGCAATATCAGGCGGTTCAACCAACGTCACTTTTACATCTTCCGTCTTAGTATTTCTTAATAATGTAAACGTTGCGACTGTACCAACCTGTAAGGTTGCCATACGGAATTTAAACGAAGACTCGCTCATAATTTCATGGCCGTTTACTTCTAAAATAACATCGCCTTGAACAATTTTAGCAGCCTCGGCAGAGCTCCCCTCAAATACTTTTCTAACCAGCACACCCTTGGCTTTTTCAAGACCAAGACTGTCGATCATATCCGAGGTAATAGACTGTACACGAGCCCCAATCCACGGGCGGATAACTCTCTTATCACCGCGCCCGACGCTGGCCAAAACCGGCGCAACGAGATTTGACGGGACTGCAAAACTAATCCCGATCGAACCTCCCGTATTAGAAAAAATAGCCGTATTGATCCCGACTAAACGGCCGTCCAGTGTCACAAGAGGCCCTCCGGAATTCCCGGGGTTAATGGCCGCATCCGTTTGAATAAAGGAACGAAAATCCTCCACCCCCAATTGACTGCGCGCCAAGCCGGAAACGATACCGCTCGTTACCGTGTGGCCGAAACCAAAGGGATTTCCAAAGGCTAAAACCATATCACCGACCTTTAATTGGTCGGCATCCCGCAGTTGTAAATAAGGAATATCTTTGTCTGTTGTTTTTAATTTTAAAGCAACAAGATCCGTACGCTTATCTAAAACAGCGATTTCTGCCGCCATCTCACGCCCGTCGTGCAACACAACTTTAATTTCCTCGGCAGCTTTAATCACGTGATAATTTGTAATAACAATACCGCTGGGGTGAACAATGACTCCGGAACCAAGAGAGCTTTGAACACGCCCCCCTCTTCCGGGCGCGCCGTCACCAAAAAAATGTCTAAAAATAGGATCTTGGAAGAAAGGGTTTTCCTGTGCCGTTTCCACAATACGGGCCGCATAAATATTCACAACGGCAGGTGCAACTTTACTTACCACGGGGGCAAAAGTAAATTGAAGCTGTTCTCGACTTTGAGGAACGGTTTCCGGGTTTTGAGGAACGTTTCCTTCTGTTGCTTCAACAACAGAGAGAATGAACAAAAAGGATAATAAAACGGCGCGCATGTGAACTACAATTTTTTCTATTATTTTTCACCCATTATACCTATTTCTCCCTTAAGAAACAGTTAAAATTTCAATGGATTGAATTCGTCCCGCTGATAAGAAATTAGAAAAAATTATCATTTTTCATACTGACATTTAAGGGAATTCCTTTATATTAGGGAATGTTTTATAGAAAGTTTCTTGGCTCCCCCTCAAGAAAACCGCACTTAAAGACTGCCTTCCTTAAACACCGGGGTCTTTAAACACTGCCATCCTTAAACACTTATGTGCCCGTAGCTCAGTAGGATAGAGCACAAGATTCCTAATCTTGGGGTCGGAGGTTCGAATCCTCTCGGGCACACCACTGTTTCCAACGGTTTCCGTACTTTTTTTATTTTTAAAACTTCAACCCCATACCGAAGAGCCGACCAAAAACTCCGGTAAAGATATTTGATTGTATTACCCCCCTTAACTTAACAAGCCCAAAAAAAACGCCTCATCTTAGAGGAGATAAAAACATCTCGGGGGGATGGGGCCTCCTTATTTCAAGGTGCCGGAAGCTCTCTTTTCAGGGTTTCTGATTTTTCAGAGCGTCAATTGTCTCTCCTTATTAAGATAACTTTTTTGCCAATCTCCTTTATTTGCCGTCCCTTTAGTATAAACATTTTGATGTCGGCGTTTGCCTATTAGGCAAAAGTATTGCCAAAAATGATAAACGATTTATGAGTCTTATTTCTTTGTTTTTGTTGACAAAGCTTTTTGAATTATGGCTATTGGACTTTGGTTCAGTGGCAAAAGTGTCTGTTTAAAAACAAAGAAAACAGAGAGGAGGCCCTGATGAATTTAAAAAGCACCCCGAGGTGTTTTGAAAGAACTTAAAATAGGAAGTAGCGTAAAATGCGTAGCGTATCAGTTATAAACCGGTCAGTGTCAAAATACCTCTCTAAATCCGTCCATTTCTTAACGGCCTTTGTTTACCTCTTCACCTTTTAGGCCCGAGCCTTGCCCTTGCAACAAGCACGACTACCTATACGGAAACCGTTCAAGAAGAGCAGGTTGTTGCCCCTCAAACCGCCCTTCCGACACCCACCGTCAATACTGTTTTTGCGGGAACGGGGCGCACGGTAGGTGAGCCTTCTTCTGCACGTCAAGAAGAGTACCGTCATTTTAATCTAAAAATTTCGCCTTTAAGGGGCGGTATTCGGTTTCATTTGCAGGATTTTGAAGGCACTCACTCCCTCGCCGGCTATGTGAGACCCGATGATTTCAGAGACTCGCCCTTCAAAGCCCTTATGACGGGCGACCTTCACACAGGTTTTACCGTTGATGTGCCTGATGTGGGACAAATTCAATGTGATTGGCAGGGCAATTTGAAACTCGTCGGCCTTCACACAACAAACCCCGAAACACCGGCTTTGGCTTTAACCCTCGTCACCAACGGCACCGTTGAGTGTTCCGATGTCACTTTTAAAAACCTCAGCCTCAAGGCAAAACAAGCGACTTTTTTAAAGGACATCAAAATCCAAGAAGAGTCTGTTTTTGATATTAATGTTCTTGATTTGGCTAGATCGGGCTTTGAGAACACAAAACGAATG